>Ga0172379_10000791_pt1 | contig 73685 bp, 81 predicted proteins | sample GrowelOW334metaG_FD_119756 | JGI IMG/M metagenome (GOLD analysis project Ga0172379, IMG submission 119756) | Groundwater microbial communities from an aquifer near a municipal landfill in Southern Ontario, Canada - Groundwater well OW334 metaG | ecosystem: Environmental > Aquatic > Deep...
AACAACACTGTTGGGATAAAAATACAATCCGATAACGGCATATGAGCTTTTAGGTTCTACAGGTTTTTCTTCGATAGAGAGGACATTACCCTCTTTGTCAAACTCAGCAACCCCATAACGCTCAGGGTCTTTGACCCAATAGCCAAATACCGTTGCCTTTTTTGCTTCGGTGACATTACGAACCGATTGTGCTAGGAGTTTGGTGAGACCGCTACCGTAAAAGATATTATCACCCAAGACAAGACACACATCATCATTTCCGATAAAATCAGCCCCTAGTATAAACGCTTGCGCCAATCCATCGGGTGAGGGCTGAACGCAATATTCAAAACGTATTCCGATGTCACTACCATCCCCTAACAGCTCTTCAAAACGGGGAAGATCGGTAGGGGTGGAGATGATAAGTACTTCGGTGATCCCTGCAAGCATAAGGACAGAGAGAGGGTAATAGACCATTGGTTTATCGTAGATGGGGACAAGTTGTTTAGAGACCCCTTTGGTGATAGGGTAGAGGCGCGTTCCGCTGCCTCCTGCTAGGATGATGCCTTTCATTGATTAGCCTTTGTTATTTTGAATTTTAGTTATATTTCCTAAAAAGTCTTCCCATTTCGGTAAAATATTTTCAGGTAGGTAACGTGCTGAGATTATTTTTGCATTTGCCCTCAATCCATTTTGAATTTCTAACGCATTTGGCTCAAATAATACTTTTTTAATACTGTATATTAAACTTTTTGTACAATAAGGATCAAAATATTCCGCTGCGTCTAAATAAATCTCACGATGTACTGGAATATCTGAAGCAATCACTATTCCACCACACCGCATGGTCTCTACTCCAGAATAATCAAAACCCTCCGCCAAACTTGGGCAAATAGTCGCATCTGCATGTCGATACAGGACGCGTAAATCATCAGCTGGGACATTACTCAAAACAAATAGCACACCTTGATCTATCCACGCACGCATCTCACGTACAATAGGTTCGTAATCCCATCCTAAACCACCGACAATAACTAACTTTATATTTGAATCCATTTCTACTCGGATACGCTCCCAAGCTGCAATCAATCGACTATGGTTCTTTCTTGGTTCTATAGTCGAAACTACAAGTAAATAGTTCAAGCCTGGATCATCTAAGCTATGATCATCAAAATTTTTAAATATTGAACTTGTTTGAGATACTGTAAGATTTATTCTAGCGCGAATAATCTCCCGAATACGTTTTGGATCTGAATCTTCTGTATAAAAATGATGTGAAACCATATTATGTATCGTAACAGCACGGTCTTGAACTTCTGGAAAAAGATGTAATAAATCTTGTCTCGTTGATTCAGAGACACAGGCAAAATAGGCACCTGATTGTACATTACTCATCAGTGCATAATAATGTGTAGCTTCATGCCGTGATTTATGTGCAATCGTATGTGGCATAAATACGGGTAATGCATCATGATAACGAACAACTAATGTGGTATTTTTATCTACTCGTCCAGGATAAGGTGTTTGAGTAATAAAAACATCAACACTTGAAGTATCTAAAACTGGATAAGCAGGTTTACTGACATATTTAAGTGAATTTAATCCTGCTGTTTGCATAACATTCCAAGGAATAGAACAAACACGGTAATTTTTATTTGTCACTAAAGAAAAATCAGATGGGGGTAAACTTTTTGCAAATAATGTACGCCAAACAAAATCTTCAAAAAAACGTGACTCAAATCCAGTAATAGCAATTTTTCGTAAATATGGTAAAAATAATGCTGAAAAAGTTAGCATATAAGCAACATACTGTTTTTTTAAATAACGGATTAAACCATTATATGATTTCGTAGCTGGTTGTGTTTCAATCGAAATAATCACTCTTGAATTTCTATGAATTTGTGATCCATCATGTTGATTCGTACCAACCTTAAACAAAGTTTTTGTTCCCGATGCTAAAAATTGATGTGAAGCTTGAAGTAAGCCCTCCATTTTTACGGTATCTATCATACACAAACCACGAAAAAGCAATCTTGTTTCCTGTGGAATTCCCGCGTAACCATCTAAAGCGGGGCGCATTTCCATTAATATATTAAGTTTATTATAATTTTTCATTGTGATACACACACCCTATTTTCTAAAAAATATGCGGAACTAACTCTTGGTGGTGATGACAATGTAAAATGTTCATTATCTAAACTCAAATTTGAATTATATGCAGGATCATATTTTAAAACACTTCCCCATCTTTTCCGCATAAATGTTATTTCCTTATCAGCTCTTTTTTGTTTTTCAGGTGTATGATCAAAACCACGTGTTGATGATTCATGATGATATAACTCAGCATACGGTGTCCAAACATTACGGTACCCTATCTCCCGTACCTTCAAGCAAAAATCAATATCATTACAAGCTATTTGAAGCTCTTTTTCGTTCAATCCTCCAACTGATTTATAAATAGATTTTTTAACGACCATACATGCACCTGTAACAGCAGAAAATGCTTGAATCAAATTTGCACGACCTCCATAACCAAACGATCCATATGCTAATCCACGATGCGCATGTCCAACAAAACCTTCTATTCCCAAGATTACACCCGCATGCTGAATTGTCTTGTCGGCATAAAGTAGTTTTGCTCCAACCACACCTATTTCTGGTCTTATCGCATGACTCACCATCTCAGATAACCAGTCAGGAGTGATAACTTCTATATCATTATTGATTAACCCTATTATTTCTCCTTTTGCAATAGCAACCGCTTTATTATTTAATGCAGAATAATTAAAAGGTTGATCATCACGTATTACTTTTATGTAAGCTTTTTTTGAAAGGTGCTTTAAATAGCGTAATGTCCAAAAATCATCTGTTCCATTATCAACTATTATTATTTCATAATTTGTATAACTTGTTTTTCTTAAAATAGATTTAATACATTTTTTCAAGAGCTCAAGATGATTTTTAGTTGGTATTATCAAACTAACTAACGGTAATATATCGGGCAATGCATACTGAGTACGATAGCCATTGCCTACAAAATTGACAACAGCACTCTTCCCTTGACGTATAAAATGTTCCATTAACGCTTTTTCTCCAGCAATTACAGCATATGGCTTAGCATTCAAATCGTGGGCAGTACTATCGACATGGATACGCCAATGATATAAGATACGTGAGATATGACAAATCTGTTCAGGTGCAATATTCTCAATGCAACGCAATGCTAAATCATAATCTTGAGAACCTTCCAACCCTTTTCGGAATCCGCCCACTTTTCTCACTAAATCAGCACGATAAACCCCAAGATGCGAAATCATATTTTGTGAATAAAATAAATCTTGATTCCAATCACATTTAAAATAAGGATTAGAGCGTTTTCCATCTTCGTCAATCTTGTCTTCATCAGAATAAATTAATTGAGAATCTTGATTATTATTAATAGCATCAACAACAAAAAATAATGCATGTTCAGGAAGGATATCGTCATGGTCTAGCAAAGCGATCCATGCCCCTGTTGCAATAGCAAGTGCACTATTTGATGCTTCAGAAATATGCCCATTTTCTTTACGAAAGCAAATCTTAATTCGCTTATCTGCCTTAGAATATTTTTCTAAAACTAGACGAATTTCCGAATTAGTAGAAGAATCATCAGCGATGCAAAGCTCCCAATTTGGATATATTTGAGCACATACAGACTCTATTGCCTGCTCAAGCCATCGTGGATTTGGATTATAAACAGGCATAATAATAGAGATAAGCGGTCTGTTCTGAAATATTTCTGCCTGCTGATGCATCTTTATCTTGTCAGCTTTAGATACTGTATCATATTGGCGAATCCAATTACTATATGAAACTAATTCATAATCTTTTTCAAAAAGTCTACAATAATGTTTCCAAAGTGTTGCCATTCCAAGCTTATTTTCATCTATCTTTTGATGATCTTTCCTTGCTTTGAGCTTATAATTTGGATGCAATGCATTCAGCTTTGTCAACATTCTCGAACGTGCAAATTTCTTACTTACTCTTAATAATCGAAAATAAACCAGTTCAAAATCTTCTTCTGCATGAAAAAAATCAACTCCAAATTGCGACTCAGAACTATTATAAATAAGACGTTTAAACATACGATTGGAATACATCTCCAAATCAAATGATCTATTATTCTGACTCTTCAAATGGAATGAACCATTTACACGTAATACTGATGTTTTTACCTGTACTTCTAGCATATACCAACCAGTCGATAAACGATGTTTTAGCGATAAGTTATTATTAGATAAATGAATATGTTTCAAGCCATATCGTAGGCGAAATATTTTAAACAAGCAAAAACCTTATAATAATTTTGTGAAATAAAATTATTATTTCAGTAATCATTGAGATATCCTATTCTTTCTCTTCTCACTCTCTTTTAAAATCGTCTTAAAAATCCCCACAATTTCTTCCACCTGCTCTGACGAACGACGAATATGTACAGATTTAGAAAGCTCTTTATATTTTTTTGGATTTTTGTCTATTTCGTGAAATACTTTAGAAATATTTTCTTTTGTAGGGGTTATTCTAAAGCCATTTTCAGGTGTAACATCTTCACCGATTCCACCGAGATCAGAAGCAACTACCCAACAACCACACGCCGTAGCTTCACGCGTCACCAATCCAAAACTCTCAGGACACGTCGATGGAGCGAACAATACATCGATTTGTTGATAAATATCTGCAATCTTATTTTGATTAACATGACCAAGAATAGTAACATCCATATTCCCCCAACGTGTTTTAGTGCAGTGATTCTCATTTTTTGTATGATCAATAATCAATATTTCAATATGCGATGTATGAAGCGATAAAATGGCTTGTTTAAAAACATCAAAACCTTTATGGGGTGACATACCACCAATATGAGCACAAATGACTTTATCTGTATGACTTGTATTTTTATCTCTCCACTCTACATCATCGGATATGCCATTTTTATTGGTAATGACATTAGAGACACCATTTTTCTCATAAATTTGTCGAAACGTATCGGATACTGCCAAAACACCGTTTGAATTATTGAGAAGTTCTTTTAAATAATTTCTTCGTTTGATTGATTGTTCTAACGTTATACCATCAGGCAATGTAAAAGGCTTAAATGGATCTGGATGACCTTCTGGATAAACATTACCTTTCTCATCTATAAGAAATTGATAGTCAGAAATCCACCAAGCATCATGAACTGTTATAAGATGAGGAATATTACGCTTTTGCGTAGCCTCAACCATACTAGCTGTTAACACTTGAATGCAATGGAAATGAATCAAATCAGGTTTTTCAAAATCAATAAATTTCTCAAATATTTCAAAACTTTTTTCATCTTTTTCAATCCAATTATTGATATGTTTAGAAATTTCATATACACGAATACCACTCAATGGATATACGTTTAAAATATCAACTGGTCGTCGCTGGACATCTGCTGTAAATACAACTACTTCAAAATCAGAACTATATTGTTTACTGATTGTTAAGGCCTCATCTACTGCTATTCTAGTTGCACCACCTAATGCTTTTGGCGGAAATAAAACATTTACAATTGCTATCTTTTTTATTGTATTCATTTGATACTCTTTTTAAAATTAGTAATCGTGTTACTTAAAAAATCATTTATATTCACGGATAACATTTGAGTAGAATAATCTAAAACTACTCGATCAAAAGCATTGTTTCCAATTTTTTCACGTAATTCTGGATCTACTACCAATTTTTGTAAAGCGCTATACCAAGCATCCTCTCCTTTTACAACAAAACCATCTATTCCTTCATGAACAACATCGAGATAGTTTTGTGTACGACTAACAATTGAAGGTATTGAGAAAGTAGCTGCTTCAAACCACTTGAGCTCACTTTTGCATGCGGTTAGCTCATCATCGTGCAGTACAGCTAAATTAATATCTGCGCCTGAAAGATACGAGTAATAAACTGAAACATCTTTGACAAAAGGTATTTGTATCAAACGATCTCGAAACTCTTCCATAAATCCATCTGGCAGTGTCAAGTATCCCATAATGGCAAGTTTTACATTTTTATGCTCTTTAAGTATTCGTATGATCGCTGGCAGTGCCTCTAATATAAAATCAGAATTATGGGCAAGCGTTCCACTTCCGTAAAAAATAGTTATCACTTCTTTATCTTTAGATGATTTACTTTTAATCAAATTATTGTATTTGTCTAATCCATTACGATGTAAAAAGCCTATCTTTGTTTTTACTAACGGAGTAAGTCGATCTAATAATGGAAGCGTTGAAGCAATCGCATAGTCACATCGCTTTGCTATAGATCGATAGGTTCCTATATCTTTAGTAACATTGATATAAGCTGATAATGATACTTGACCACCATAAGTCTCAATTGGCGGTACGCTATTTGCTTCGAACAATAAATCATCAACCTCAAAAAAAGTAATCTTTCCAAGTGATTTAGCGTATTCCACCAACTTTAGAACACCCGGAAATGCAGGGACTCGATAAAAAATAATCAAATCATAGAAATTGATCAGATCTAGCGCCTTTTCATTCTCGTGCCATGCAATCGTTTGTGCTTCATAGCCTGCGTATTCGAGTTGCTCAATCTTTTGTTCGATACGGTATCGATAACATTGAGGAGCAGCATCATGTGTCAAACCAACAATCAATACTCGATTTTTATTCAATGATATATTGACTGGAATATCGGAACATCTCATAAAAATCTTAGTATAAGCTTCTGAGATAACCGTAGCCACTTCATCATATTTCGCAATTAGTTGCTCACGCTCTTGGATGGTCGCCAAAAACTCTATATGCTGTTCTTCTGTGTGCCAATAGTCATGTATAACCAAATCAAAATTTGATAATAGAAGTTCTGATGCAGGGTATTTCACGATACCTTCAATAAGTATATCAATGGCTTTACTTTTATTACCGATCAATCCATATATTAATGCTATATTTAGATATGTCCATTCACTTTTACTATCAAACTTAAGTGCTTCTTGATAATGTAATAGTGCTTTGTTGTAATGGCTATCGTCTTTGGCAAAATTACCAAGGTGTTCATGCGCTTTGGCTGTACCTGTAAATAATAATGACAATTTATACAATTCAATAGCTTCTGCATTACGTCCATTTTCTTCATGTTTTAGTGCAAGCGTCGCATAAAAATCAGCATTGACTTCATTGCTTTCATTAATACGTAATTTCCGAATAGGCGGCTGATTGATTAAAGCACTAATAGCTTGATCCATATCTAAAAATTGTTCTTCAGGATTAAGACTATGTAGTATTTCAAGAGTTAATGATTCTGGAATAAAATCAATCTCACTTAGATGTGTATTTTTTAAATGCTCTACAAAAGTGCTTTTTGATTTAAATGAGCTACTATTTTTTTCTTTTGTTCCAAAGTGTATAAGTTTTAAAAATGATCCATACAGTGGAATTTTTCGATATTTATAGTCTCTAATCGCCTCTTCTAGCCCTGAGATATTAACTATTTTACTCTTACTTTCTTGGCTCTCACGTAACTGCATCAGAATTCCTACCTTGTTAATGCCTGATTCCATCCTCTTGAGATAATAATTCAATCCATCAGGATCTGCTTCACGACCTAATAGACTTTTATATGCCATCTGAATAAACTTTTGTCCTTGGAAAGCAAGCAATTCTTCGATTGTATTAATATTATTTAAATTCATTTCTATCCTTTTTTGTTTACTAGTCTATATTGTAAAAATCATAAGCTTGGTCAATATCGTCAAAGTGGTATAGCTGACCATTTTTCAAGACACATATATGATTGCAATGCGCTCGTATATAAGTAGCATCATGTGAAACAATAATCATTGATCGCTCTTTTCGCTTTTCAAAAAGCTCAATACGACACTTTTCATGAAAGCGACTATCACCAACAGCAGTTACTTCATCGATCAAATAACAATCGAATTCAATCGCCATAGAAAGAGCAAATGCAAGCCTCGCTCGCATACCTGCGGAATATCGTTTCACTGGCTCATACAAATACTGTCCAAGTTCCGAGAATTCCTGCACATAAGCAATCTTTTCTCGATAATCGACACCATAAACTCTGCAAATAAATTTAAGATTATCTATTCCCGTCAATGATCCCTGAAATCCTCCTGCAAAAGCAATTGGCCATGAAATCTTCATTTGTCTATTTATATAACCGCTTGTTGGCTGTTCGACCCCACTCATTAACCTAATTAAAGTCGATTTTCCAGCACCATTACGCCCTAAAATACCAATTTTATCTCCCAAATTAATCGTAAGATTTATATTATCCAAAACAGTACGCTGACCAGAATGAGTAGGATATATCTTTGTAATATTTTGTAATTCAATCATTCTGGCTCTACCCGTCTACCAGTTTCACGAACAAGAGCAAGACCAAGTAATGTTAAAACTAAATTAACTGTCATAAAATAAATAGGATCTTCATAGGTAATAACTGTATTGCCAAAAAAACCATGCCGAATCATCTCTGTGCCGTGCACCATAGGAAACCACAAAACAACTTTTTGAGCTATCACAGGAAGCCAGTCAACCATAAAAGCTGCACCTGATAAGGGAAATAAAAGATAAGTAGCAACATGCCAAATACGATCGAATGTTTCTGATCGTTCTGATATTGCACCAACAATTAGTCCAAGCGCTGTCGAGAACCATACAAGAAGCAGCCAGCCTTCCATCATCAGCATAACATCATTAGGTAATAATATCAATCCAACAGAAGAAAAGCTCAACGTTAAAAAAATTAATGATACCGTAGCCCCGACAACTTCTAGAATAATTCGTGCCACAAAAATATCAACTACTTTGACATTACGATGATACATGAGGCTAAGATTTGGTTCAATTGCTTTTGAACATCGATTTGCAACATTACGCCATAACAAGAGTGTTGAATATCCTGTCAGTGCAAAAGCAGCGATTGGCATATCACTATTATGATTCATTTTCATTGCGCTCCACAATGCTACCACGCCAAGCGTAAACATCATCGGCTCGACAAATAACCATAAAAAGCCAATATTGTGCCGCCCATAACGAGTAATAATCTCACGCATTAGTAACGCTCCAATAACACGAAGTTGAATGTGAAATGATTGGCGTAGTGTCGTACTCATCCGATTATGCCTGATGTTCCCGAACACCCGCGAGTAAAATCGTCAAGATTCCCCAAATAATAAGCCCCAATATAAATACCGCTGCAATCGAACGTATACGCCGTGGTTCAAGTGCAATATCAGGAGTATTTGGCTGACTAATACGCTCTAAATAAAGGTGCTGTCGTAACGCTTCATTTCGTGCACTCTCTAGTGATGCTAAAGACGCTGCCAGCTGTTTGCCTGCAAAATCACGTTCAAGAACCAGTTGCTCATATTTCGATGATTTTTGCGCCAAAGAGGTGTTGCTTCCCGTCACTTTTGCTGTTTCGGATGCGATCTGAGATGTCAAGTTTGCTATTTTGTTCTGCAATAACGCGACTTGCGGATTTTCAGGCGAAAGGCTGATCATTTGAGAGAGCTGCGCACGAGTGGCTATCAATTCATCTTGAATCTTGGAAACCAACTGAAGCTGAAGTGACGACTGCTTTTCCGGATCAAAGACTGATTTGGAATCACGATAGTCTGATACTGCCAACGATGCCGCTTTTGCACGTGCCATCGCACGAGCTACTTCATCTTCTGCAAAACCGATCATATCGGCACGACCGCGCGCATTAAGACGATTAATAAGCTGTTCACTAATCGACAACAGATGTTCATTGATCTTTTTAGCTTCATTAGCATCAAACGCCTGCACGCTTAACGTCAAAATAGAGGATTGAGAATCAATCGTTATCCCTACTTGTTTTTGATAATATTTAAACAATGCTTCAAAACTATTATTCAGTCCAAAACCGTCAAATCGACTAAATTTATCAACATTGGTGTCACTATAGAGCTTTCGGTAGCTAAGGTTATGATCCAAAGAAGTAAGTGCATCACGAGAAAGGATGTAATCACGAGCTGTATAAACATCATCGTGCGCACTACTAAGACCAGTGCTCTGCAACATCGCCCCAAGACCTGAAACCGTCGGTTTATCTGGGGCACGTACGACAAACTGCGATTCGCTGATATAAATATCAGAGGCAATCATCCCATAATAAATAGACGCAATCAATGTAGGCACTACAACAGTAGCTGCAAAAAGACGATGTTTTTTTAAATAATTTATTGTTGATGCCAAATTTTATCCTCGTTTATAATCATCACTAATGCGTATTATATCATCATCTATTTATATTATACTGATTTCATACTTAAATAAACACCAAATCACTTCTCCATAAAATCATAAACCCCATCAAAATTCTCTGAATTTAATGTTAAAAGAGATTGTGAACGCTCAAGATAAACATCATAGAGCAACTCACTAGACGAAGATTTCAAGAGGGTGAATGCTTCAATCGCTTCGGTAAATTTTCCTGCATAATACAGTTGTAATGCAGTGTGAAATTCATCAAGTTTATGTTGCATCTCTTGCGTAGGAATTCCGCTATCGATGACTTCATAAATCTTTATCGGAAGCAATTTACCTTTGACTCTGACTGTATCAAGTTCACGTATAATATAGGCTGATTGTAACTGTTGATACGTAAATTCTGAGATAATAAGACGTACGTGATAATGTTTGCATAACCCTTCAAGGCGAGATGCAAGGTTGACGGCATCGCCTATAACTGTATAATCGGATCGTCCTGTCGAGCCAATATCTCCTACCGTAACCATCCCCGAATTAAGCCCGATACCAAAATCAAGACGAACACCGAATTTGGCATAAAATTTATCACTAAGAGGTTCTCGTAACGCTAATTGATGCAAGGCTGCTTGCACTGCGCTATCGGCATGATGCTCCACATGGTTGGGTGCATTCCAGTATGCCATGATCGCATCCCCGATAAATTTGTCAATCGTCCCGTGAGAATCAATAATGGAAGCTGCCATCGTTGTCATATATTCGTTGAGAAAAGAGACGAGCTTTTGAGGAGAACCCAACTGTTCGGAGATAGTAGTAAAGGAGCGAATATCGGAAAAAAAGATGGTAACTTCCACCTCACGGGTACTAAGAGCATCATCAATATCCGTGGAGAGTAAATCGTCCATTACTTGCTTGGATACTTTTTGGGCAAACTTCTTCTTGACCTGCTCTTTTTGGCGATGTTCAAATACAAAATTCATCCCTAAGACAGAGAGGATGGATACAGAGAGGGTCACAAGGATGAAAAAGAGGTTGATAATAATATGGTGGGTAAAAAGGAGATAATAGTTGAGATAAAGCAGTGCCCCAAAAAGAATCACGTATCCCACGATCAATCCAAGTGGACTCAAACGAGTGAGAGGATAAAAAACGATAAAAGAGAGAAAAACAATCAGTGAAATTTCGGCAACTTCACTCCATTGAGGACGTTGAAGCATATCGTGGTTGAGGAGATTGTCGATAACCGTAGCTTGAATCTCGATACCGGGGATAATATTATCAAAAGGATTGGAGCGCAAATCCATCAATCCGTATGCCGATGTCCCCACAAGGACGAATTTTCCCGCTACTGCCCTTTTATCAAATGTGTTATTGACGATATCAGAAGCACTGATATAATGAAAGGTTTTCCCAGGACCTCGATGATTGAGATAAAGTCGTCCGTTACGATCGATGGGAATTTCCCTCTTACCCGCACGTAAAGAGGCAAGTCCAAGAGGAGAGTAATTAATCGTAATTTTATGCTCATCAAAGGCAATTCGGAACATTTCAAACGCCAAAGAGGGGTAAAGCGCATCGTTATATCGCATGATAAGGGGAACGCTTCGGATACTTCCTGTCGCATCGGGGACGTTGTTGATAAACCCACTCGAATAAGCGCTGTTTTGGATGGAGGGGATATTGGTGAGTACCCCATTGGGTTCAAGGAGATAATCGGTGGAGGGGATATTTTTTTCAATAAAAATAACGGGAATATTTGGAACTGTGGGAGATGATACCTTATAACTGCGGTCAAAATTGAAGATATAGCCTAAAATCGTCGGGGTATCATGAATGCTTTGTGCCAAGATAGTATCGTAGTTGGGTAAGGAACGATGAAGATGAAATTGCTCACCAAAACGGTGAGGTGACGTTTTGTCCTCTTCTGAGAAGACAATATCCAATCCGATAATTCCCGCTTTTGCCGCTGTGAGATTTTGAAGCATTGTTGCAACGATAGAACGTTCCCATGGCCATTGTCCAATCGTATGAAGACTTTTTTCATCAATATCAACAATAACAACCTCTTGGGAAGCAGACGTAACGCCCCGTGCTAGAAAAAGAAAATCTCGAACTCTGTCGTCGAGACTTTGATACGAGGCAGGCAAAAAAAGATACGCATAGATGATTGCCCCACTCACCACCACAAAGAGAAAAAATTGAGTGAGTCGGTAGGTGAGTCGCATTAGGGACGGATATTCGTCGTCATACTCATTGCCGAATCGGTCAACACATCTTGCATATTTTCTTGATTCCCTTGATCAAAGGATTCATCCCAATTGAGGATACCACCACTTTTTTCCGCAGCAATAAGCGGCGGTGCTGTTTCATCAAAGGTATAACTAAAAATAGTCGAAATATGAAATGTTTTTTCCAGATTATTGGCAAGGGCTGGGATTGTGAGATTTTTTTTCAACGTATCCACAAGCGCTGGAATATAGAAACTTTTGTCTAAAAAAACTTTTAAGTCTTCGGTCACAAATTCACGTAAAGTTCCCATAATCCCCTCTGCACTAAAGGGGATATAGGAGCCTGCTGGGACACTGGCAGTATTATTATTACGATCAAATACATCGACTACCCCTTGTAAACAAAAGATGGAGAGAATACCATTAGATTCCATATCCACTGTGAAGTTGGTTCCCCGAATCCCTATCGTGGCTGTTTTAGTTTTGACGGTAAATTTTTCAGGGGCGATTTGACCGATTTTGCCACTCATTACCCGTATCGTTCCCGAGAGGACATTAAATTTAGCATGGGAGCCATCGCTGCTGTCAAAAAGATACTCATCAATGGAAAAACGGCTTTTCTTCCCAACAGTGATAACGGTACTATCGTTGAAAGTGATTTGTACCTTTGAATTTTCATCCGTACTTACAATATCGCTAGCTTCAAGAGCAACCCCAAGAGTAACAGGAGAGAGTTTCGATAAACGCTCAATCGAAGCTGATCCGCTCAATGCAGTAATTTTGGCAACACTTCCCCACACGGAGGAACTTAAAAAGAGGATAAAAATAAGGGCAATGGGATAATTCATAACACTCTCCTAAAATCGACCAGATATACTCAACGAGAGAGTATACTTATCGTAGCTGTAGAGGGAAACACTCGAATCGGTATGGGTATAACCCGCTGTCTCTTGAAAGGAGACCACATCGTTTAGACGTTGAACCATGTTGAAAGAGCCGTACGCTGTCACATCTTCTCGATGCTTTAAGAAAATGGGATCGTAATCCTCGTACAACCGTTGTTTGGCATTGGCATTAAACTGAAAAATCATTCGAGGGTGGAGCTGGTAGGTGTAAAGAAAACTGGCAATGTATTCATGATAGCTGACATCGGCACGACCTCCCCGCTCTTTGATTTGACGTGATGCCACAAGATCGGTTCGCAGTACATGCGTAGAGCTGGGAGAAAATTCCCATCCCGTAGAGAGTTCAACCGCGTGGCTATCCAAATCCGAAAATTCGAAGTGGTTCTTCTGACCCACTTTACACGAGAGAATTTGACGAAAATTGGGGGTATAAAAATAGCTCCATTTGGGATTAATACTGTAGCCCGTATAAAAAATCTTATCCCCTAAATAAAAGCGATTAATCCCTCCGATAAGTTCATACACAGAACGCTTCGTTGTTAGAGAAAGGGCTGGATAATACGATAAGAGCATCATATTATAATCAGTCTCATCGAAGTAGCTACGATTGTACAAACTCAATCGGTTACGAAGTACAATACCTCCCCTCTCCCCTATATCATAAAGATGCGTCAATCCTGCCGTCTCTTCATGTGCCATATCACTGCGTGCCGTTCCATGAGTAGGAAGCGTATAGAGTTCATCGGTAGAACCAAAATTGACATTGGAATCGTAGAGCAATCCACCTCGGGTAGTGAGAAAAAGAAAGTTTCGCTGTTGTTGCTTGGCGATGGAATCCAGATAATAATCAATGGTTTTTTTCATATTTTCTGTCAGCTCAGGCGCTTTGCGAATCGCTTCAAAATTTGTTTTTGCCTCATCGTACAACCCAAGCTTGTATTGCGTCCGAGACAATTCAATTTGATTTTCGAAATTATTGGGATCCAAAAACGTGACCCGCTCAAATGCCGCTAATGCAGCAGGATACTCTTTGAGCTCGTAAGCGCTTCGTCCCAAATAAAAATTGAGTTCAACATCATCAAGAGCATTAAGATAAAGAGTCGAAAGGAGAGGGTATGCTTCCTCATACGATTGCTCGATATAAAGTTTTTTTGCCTTTTCGTAAGAAACAGCATCCACAGGGGAAAGAGAATGTCCGTAAAGAAAAGAGCCGAGTAACAAAGAACACGCAATAAACCGGTAAGGGTGCATCATACTAAATCTCCTTAAAAATCAAATGTGATATGAACGTCGTCGATATTTTCGGGTTTAAGAAAAGTATGTGCGTAACGTAAATAAAGACCACTTTCATAAAAGAAACGAAAAATACGACGATCAATATCTTCATCCTTCGCCATAAAATAGAGAATCTTCATCGCTTCAGAAAGCTTTTTCCCTTTTTTATACGGGCGATCCGAGGCAGAAAGCGCTTCAAAAATATCAGCAATCGCCAAAATACGTGCTTCCATACTCAGTTCATCCCCTTTGAGCCCAAGAGGATACCCTTTGCCATTAACTTTTTCATGATGTCCACAGGCAATTTCAGAGACTCGTTCCAGCTTTTTGGGGAAAGGGAGCTCTTTTAACATCCGTAGACTGACTGCTGCATGATTGTTAATAATATGACGCTGATTGTCCGTTAATGTCCCTTTTTGAACGATTAGATTGTTCACTTCATCCTCACTGAGGAGAGGTTGTTCTTGGTTATTGATGATAAGGGTACGTTTGGCAATCTCTCCGATACGACTGATATTTTCATCGCTGAAAAACTCTCCTCCTTTATTGGCATTGACTAAAAAAAGATACTCCTCGTCCAATAATGCAATCTTCTCATTATAGCTCTCTTGGGATTGAGGAGATACACTTAAGAACGCAATATACGCATCCCGTTTGAGAATCTCATATTTGAGTTTAATCGTTTCAATCCGATCATAAATACTCTCTAGTTTTGTCGATTTATCAATAATCTGTTCAGGGGTGGTAATTTTACCAATGTCGTGCATCAAAGCAGAAAACTTAATCTCTTTTAGCTGATCTTCATCATAATGGACATCGGGAAATAAATGATTATCCTCACTCATAGCCTGAGCAAGCATAAGAGAAAGGTGCACCATTCGATCAATATGACCTGCCGTATACGGTGATTTTTCTTCGATGGCGACATTGATCGTATGTAAAAAAGATTCGAGAAGAAGTTCCAAATCGTTAATCAAACGCTGTTTCGTCAAGGTAACCGCTGCTTGAGAACCCAAAGAGAAAGCAAGCTCTTCATCATGTGCTTCAAAAGGGACGGTATACCCAAAAGAATCTTTTTTGTTAATGAGTTGCAAGACACCTATCAAATTATCTTCATGATCTTTGAGAGGGAGAACCAGCATTGATTTGGAGCGATACCCTGTTTGTTGGTCAAATTTTATCGTCCCATTAAAATCATATTCCGTTGAGCTATACACATCGGGGATATTGATACTAATCCCATCAAGGGCACAAAGAACAGCTACCATATGACGATTAGGGTTATTGTCCTCATCAAAAAGTTCCAACGGCTTCCATGTAATTTTTTCCGCTGTTCCCCCCATTTGAATATTCAAAGAATCATTTTGGATCACTTTGAATTCAAGTTGACGCGTTAAAGGGTGGTAGAGATAAAGAGTTCCTGCATCGGCACACGTAAGCTGTTTGGTTTGGATGATAATCATCTCTAACAGCGTGTCAATATTTTTCTCCGCCGAAAGAGCCGTCCCTATGGCAATAATTTTGGAAACGATTGATTTCTCTTTGAGTGAGGGGGGTAACGATTCAAGAGGGTCAAAAGGGAGTCGTGAAAAAATCTCAAGAACATGTCCCCTATTTTCTAAAATACCCAATGTTTTAAGTTCTTGAACAATCGTGCTTTTAAACTGAGCTTTGAAGTGCATTGGAAAGATCTTGAAATCGTTACGGCGACAGAGGCTTAACTCTTGGGCTAATAATTGCGGTGTCAAATGTTTGCTATCACGCGCAAGTGTTGCGTACGAACTGGGAAAGGATACATCAATAACGAGAGAGTGTATCGTTTCATCGCCATCAATCAACTCCCATATTTTGGGACACTTATAGGTATCCGATGTGAATAAAAGACTATGATTTTCATGTTTGATCACATACCCGCAACTGCCATCCGTATGATTGGTTTTGAAAGGGGTAAAAATAACATCATCTATCACATAAGGGGTATCAAGTGATATTTCGATCAATTCAATCGTTTTAGCCGCATATTCGAGTAAATCAATCTCTTCAAAATTGGGCCAAATACGATGATTAAAAATAAATTGGTGTAAATCGGCTAAGGTCTCTTTTAAACCATAAATTTTTAGAGGGGTATGTTTTTGAGTAACAAATAAATCAGCCACAAACGGTATATCAACAATGTGATCGAGATGAGAATGAGTCAAAAAAATATGCTCAATCTCAAAAAGCTGATGCCCTAATCCACCGATTAGATTACCCGCATCAATCACACAATGGTGACTCACTCGTAAACATGTTGTCCCCTCGGTGGGAGTTCGTGTCCCACTGGTACCCAAAAATTCAATGTAGTTCATATTTTCCTACCGATTTAAAAATCCTACTGATTTCTCGCTGTCAAAATTGCCCTGCTTTTCTTTGGTGATTTCATCTTCAAAATCGCTCAACATAAAAACAGCGTTATCACGTGCAGCAACATTATACGCTGTATTTTTAACGATAAGATTAATTTGTCCCCCTGTCAATGGATGGGAACCCAGTTTACTCACATCAAAACCACTTTCGTATGGAGCATTTTTAGGAAGCATCATCGTCCAAAGCTCTAATCGCTGTTTTTGATCGGGTTTTTTGAACTCGATTTTATAGTTGAATCGACGTGAAAATGCTTTGTCAATATTTTCAAGCAAGTTCGTCGTGGCGATCAAAATCCCTTGAAATTTCTCGATTTGCTCCAGAAAAATATTTTGCATTTGGTTGTGCATCTGATCGGCAGAGGAACCTACCCCAGCAGAACGGGATGCCAAAAACTGATCGGCTTCATTGAGAAGTAAAATCGGTTCGGTTTTGGTTTGACGGGTCAAATCGGCATAGGTATCGAAGATCTTACGAACATTCTTTTCGGATTCCCCGATGTACATAGAGAGAATTTTAGAACAATCGAAACTCAATACCTGACGCTTCAACGAACGGGAGAGCGAGTGCGCCGTAAGAGTTTTCCCCGTACCGGGAGGGCCGTAAAAGATAATCCGTGCATCTATCCCCGCTTTTTTATCTTTCACTCCCCATTGATGAAGACGCGAAATAACCTCTTTGTCCAACTGACGCATCAAATTTTGGAGAGTTTTTTCCGTAGAGGGATTCAAAACAACATTTTCCAAAGAGGTGACAGGCTCGATCAATTCAAAAATTTCCTGCTCTTTGATAAGCATATCAAGTTTGAGTTTACTTGCTTTTTTCTTTTTTTGAGGGTGCATAATGCTTTGAAGTACCTCATCGACGATATAAAAAGCACGACTGATACCCCCAAAAGGGTTGAGCATCTCTTCGTAGTCAATCACATCATCATTAATAAGACGAGCCCCATCTTCGAGTAATGCACGATTTTTAATCCGTTCATAATCATCGAAACTAATCAAATCAATGAGGGTATTCATCTCCCGTAAATTCCCCTCCGTCGCACTGTACTCTTCTTTGAGCAACGCTAAAAAAATCACTTGTTCTTTGGGCTCTAACTTCTTTTGTTTGAAGAAACGGTCAAGAACAACATCTTGCGACGTTTGAGCAATTCGCTCATCAATGCGTTTCTCGAGTAAATCTAATTTACTTTGAAATCGATTTACCCCCATCGAATGATCGTTTCCGCTGTGACGGACGACCGACATCTTTTGATAAAGCTCAATACGGAAAAACTGATCTTGAAGATATTCCAAATGATCGGCATACGGTTTAATCTCAGGAAGCGTCATCTCTAACGACCCCTCTTCGAGAAGCTTCATAAAAAGGGAAGTCAAAGCAACAGGGGTATTGAAAAGCTCTAGTTGTGAAAGCTCACTGATTTTGATGGGGGTAAATGAGTGATGCGTCATCCACCCCAATTCCAAAAGCGTTTTAATCTCCCCAAAATGGCTCAAATACTCATAATTCTCCGCCCCATAAATCTCTTGTAACAATTCCGATACGGGGACATCCTCTTGAGACTCCAAAAATTTACGGGTTAACAGTTGCAAAATTTTCGCCTCTTCGACAGTGCATTTGAGCTGTGAAAAAATATTGCTTTTCTCAATGGTTTCATTTTCTAAAAAGTCGATTAAATGTTTCAATGGTTTCCTTGTACTTTCAATAGTCGTTTACTCGTAATAGTAGCATAAAGCCCCAATCATTCATACTCACTACTCATTAAAAGTCCTCCTTTCTTTCGTTTAAAGAGGGATTATCCAATCATCAAGAAATAAGCAAAAAATTAGATAAAAAATGGTAATTTGCAACTTAATTGCAACACTAAAAAGATACAATTAACAATAATAAAGGGAAGTCCAATGAAACTTAAAGATAAACTTTTTTCAACGCTTATATTTCTTTTTGTCATTTTCAGCTTTATTGTTTGGTTCTTCACCAATAAAGAGAGTGAAAGAGCCAATGAACTTTGGGCAACAAAACTGATTCAAGAGCATGTAGAACTTGAGAAATACAAAACCCTCTCTCCTATTATTGCAGAAATAACTCTCGTAAAACAGCTAGCCCAAGAACCTGCAATCATTGCAATGGCGAAAGATGAAAATAATCCAAAATCGCGAAAAGATGGACTCGCAATTCTGGAAAAATATCGGACACAGTTTCAAGACAAAAGCTATTTTGCAGTCTTTGCCCATTCATCTAATTATTATTTTAATGATGCTTCCTCTTCAAGAAAAGCAGTGAAAAATCCCCTCTATAAACTATCCCCAACTCTTTCAAAAGATCGTTGGTTTTACGATGCTCTCGCTATAAATGAACGTTTTGATATTAATATTCAGACCGATAGGGTTCTAGGCTGTAGCAAAGTGTGGATTAACTATAGTGTTAAAGAGAAGGGAAAAAATATTGGTATTATTGGTACTGGAATTGATTTCGAACAATTTTTGAAAAATACCTCCACCTACAAAGAAGTGGGTGAGCGAAAAAATTACTTTATTAAAAATGATTTATCTATTCAACTAATCAAAGATATTCACCTTAGTAATTATAAAAGCATGGGGAAAAGTACCGGTATAAAATTGGATATGCTAATCAAAGATCCTTCTGATATTAGGCATATCCAAGAAGCAATGAAAGAAGTATCACACGCTAAAGATATTCATGCTGTCCGAACCCTGTGGGTAGATATACAAGGAAATAGAACTCTTTTAGGAATCACCTACGCACCTGAAGTGGGATGGTTTAGTTTGACACTTTTTGATCAGAAAGACTTAAGCGTAGTCGATAATATAAATATCTTTATTATGATGAGTATCCTTTTGATAATAACCATGGCAGTTCTAGCCTTTAGACTCAATAAGGCGATTATCTATCCTATAGAAAAACTCATGCAGAATATAGATAGTGTCAAACAAGGTGAGCTTAATATTGATTTTTACATCACGGGCAGTATTGAGCTTCGTGAGCTTGCAAAAAGATTTCAGAGCTTATTGAGGGAGATTGAAGAGCGTTCTCAATTACTCGAAACCATCTTTAATTCCACGAAAGAATCAATTGGTATTGTGGATAAAAAGACAACATTTATACTTGCGAACAACGCTTACTCGGAAATGCTTGGATATTCTGAAGCCGAACTCTACGAGCAAAGCTGTTCGGGATTAACCCATCCCGAGGATATAAAAATTGCCCAATACGCCTTAGATACTGTAAGCAAGGAAGGTTATGTTAAGAATATTGAAAAAAGATGTATAAAAAAAGATGGAGGGATTATCGAAACTAGTATGAGTGTCATAGCTCTTCCTGATTCAGATAACTTTCTTCTTATTACTAATGACATTACCGAAGAGAATCGGTTGAAAAAAGAACGTGTAGAGCAAGACCAACAAATGCTACAACAATCACGGTTGGCTCAGATGGGTGAAATGATTTCCATGATTGCTCACCAATGGCGACAGCCACTAGGCTCCATTGCTTCTACGGCACTAAATATGAAACTCAAACTGGAACTCGAAAGTTTTGATTTGCATACGCAAGAGGGACGCGATGGATTAAACCACTTTTTTAGTGAAAAACTTGACAACATTGAGAATTATGTTGAGAATCTCACAACAACGATTGATGATTTTCGGAATTTTTATAAACCTGATAAAAAAGTAGTTATGAGTTCATTTAAAGAAGTGGTACATAAAGCACTTAAAATTATTCGATCGTCGATTGAAGTTGATAATATTGCTATTATCGAAGAGTATAAAGATGAGATATCATTAGCAATGTATGATAATGAGATGATGCAAGTTATCCTCAATATACTCAAAAATGCACAAGACAATTTTAAGGAAAAAAACATTTTAAACCCAGAAATCAAAATAACAAGTTATGCGAACAATCTCTTTATTTGTGATAATGGAGGGGGGATTCCTAATGAGATACTTGTGAAAATATTTGATCCCTATTTCTCCACAAAAAGTGAGAAAAATGGAACGGGACTAGGATTGTATATGTCAAAGACTATTATAGAAGAACATCATAACGGTGCGTTAAGCGTTAAAAATCAAAACAACGGTGTTTCGTTTAAAATTACATTAAAGGAAAATAATGATTAAGCTAATACGTGAATACAGTAAAGATCTACATGTGTTATACGTTGAAGATGACCAAGATTTGTCAAAGAGTACGAGAGAAGTTTTGGAAAACTTTTTTAAATCGGTTGATGTTGCGTATGACGGACAAGAAGGGGAAGCGAAATACAAAGATTATCTTGATGAAAATGCTCACCCCTACGATTTGGTCATAACGGATATTAATATGCCTCAGATGAATGGGATTGAACTAAGTCGCATGATACTAAAACAAACGCCCCATCAAGCTATCATCATTATCAGTGCCCATGATGAGACTGGCTATTTGTCAGAAGCGATTGATATGGGAATATCTGCTTTTGTTACCAAACCTATCAAGCAAAAAGGGTTGTATCAAGCACTTTATAAAACTTCTATGGCAATATTTGATCATAAATTTGTTGAGGGACATATAGATCGTTTGGAAGAATTAAACTTACGATTAGAAAATCAAAATAACGAACTCGCTGTAAAGAATGCACAGCTTGAAAAATCATTACGTTTGCTCAATACTATTAGTCACAAAAACGAACTACTGCACCCAACCAAGCAGACTTATCCAACCACTACCGCTGTATCTGATAGTACTGTATTTCGCTTGAAAGAGCAACTTAGCCATTTTATCGAAGAGGACTTAGCAGAGCTAAAAGATCTTCTTACGGAGATTGATTTGGTTGTTATCGATATTATCAATAATATAGATGCAATAGCAATTGATTCACGCTCACTGCTTGCATCATTATTTAAAAAATATGCCTTATCTCTCTCAATGTATACCTTTTTTGATGAGCTTAGTCTGGCAATGTCCTCTTTTTCACACACATTAGAAAACCATCCTCTTCCCTTGGATACACAGAGAATCCAAAATATCTTCTTGCTGCTTGAAACATTTGTCTTTGATTTAGGGCGATGGCATACCGATTTATCCTCTTGTGACGAAAATAAATTAAATCTTTTTGATGCTTCCAATATTGGAAATATGCAGCTCATCACCAATATGTGGCTAGCCAATGATATGGACGAAGCAACAGATAAAGATTTGGATGCGATTTTTGAGTTTTAATAGTTCTACTTTTAGGGATTTTGGGCTGCAACACCGTGAAGCATCGCATAAAAATTATCGTACGGATAGTGCATCAAAAACGGTACTCAATTCCCGCTGTGACGAGATAAGCACGAGTATTGGAAAAGGTTCCGTTAATACCTGTAGATTGAGAGACTTCACGATTTTTTTTCATATCCACCAGACCAGCAAGCCCGATATTCCACGCTTTATTGATTTGATAACGTCCCCCCAATGAAGCGATAATAGCATCCGAATCAGGAAGTTCATAACCAAGCGTTGCCGTGGGGACAGGAGTTTTATCGACAGCAACCCCTGCCATTGCTACCCAACGGTCATATTTTTGGGTAAGCCCTAGGCGGTAGGTATTGGTGTCATTCCAGTTTTTAGGTTTAATCGTTCCAAATACTGTTTCTGCTGTTGTATTGGCATAATCAAAATTTAATTGCTTATAGGCTGACCAATAGGTTCTCTCATACACCGCTTCTACTGTTGTGCCAGTTTCAAATGTATATGCACACGCCAAATTCAATGTTGCTGGAATAGGAATGCTAACTGAGACAGGAACATTTTTACTAAAATTTGCGGGTGTATATACTAAATCAGCACTCCCCTCTTCATTCAGATTTATTTTTGAACGATAGGTAGCAGCCAACGAAAGGTTAGAAACGGGTTTGTAATTAAGTGCAAGGTTATATCCATAATTAATAGCATTTCCATTCATATCTTGTGAATAAACGCCTGCCTTACTCCCTTTCACCACACCACTACTCGAAATCACCCGCAACCCAACCCCCATACTCACTTTATCACTCAAAGGAATTGCTATCGAGGGATTAAACTCAACAGCTTGGAGCGTAAATTCTTCGGCACTTGCTTTGGCAACCGCACTATCCCATCGCTTCGACAATCCCGCTGGAGCTGTGATACTAAATCCAACACGTGCACCATTATCACCCAATCTCTTAGAAGTATAATGAAATGTTGGTACTAAGAATTTCTCTTCTTTAGAACTATAGTTACCCGTTGTTCCTGAAAAGTCAATCGGACTTAACCCAATATACGTTGCATCCACTTCAAGTAAATTGGCATCGTCATTGTTGACCATCGCCGCAGGATTATAATACGCCGCATCCGCACCCTGAGCATTAGCGATATACGCCGCACTCAGTGCCGTCGCATTGACCGAACTCTCAGGGATTGCGTATCCTCCCGCCATAAGTGTTGCCGATGCAACCGCCGAAATCAAAATAATTTTCATTCTCTACTCCTGCATTGAATATAAAAGCTCTATCTCGCTCGCCCAAATCGTCTCATCAATCGTCTCTAAAACGAGTGGAATATTATCCATCCGAGGATCATTCATCAGAAAACGAAACGCATCCAAACCTATTTTCCCTTTGCCCAATGAATCATGCCGATCGACATGAGACCCAAGATCAGGTTTTGAATCGTTAATGTGCATCCCTTTGAGATAGTTAAACCCTATTATTGTATCAAATTCTTTCCAAGTTGCATCATACGCCTCACGGGTGCGAATATCATACCCCGCCGTAAACATATGACACGTATCAATACAAACCCCCACGCGTGATTTATCTTCGATACGCTCAATAATTGCGGCGATCTGCTCAAACTTCCATCCGAGATTGGACCCCTGCCCCGCCGTATTTTCGATGGTGAGATTAACCCCGTCAACGTGTTTAATCGCCTCATTCATACTCATAGCAATACGGTCAATACACTCCTCTTCGGTGATTTGTTTGAGATAACTACCAGGATGAAAGTTGAGCCGATCAAGCCCTAGCTGATTACACCGCTGAAGTTCATCAATAAACGCCTCAAGAGATTTTTGTCGCTTCTCCTCTTCAGGATGACCAAGATTAATGAGATACGAATCGTGAGGGAGAATATGACAGGGTAAAATCCCACTTTTGGCAAGATTGTCTTTGAAGAGTCCTATCGTATCCTCTTCAAGAGGTTTCGCCGCCCATTGTTTTTGGTTTTTCGTAAAAAGGGCAAACGCTTTTGCTCCGATTTTCATTGCATTAAGGGGGGCGTTAAAAACTCCTCCGCTAGCTGAGACATGTGCTCCGATATATTTAGACATTGTTTTTTCCTTGTGTGGTTTTTAAAAGTTTTTTGATTTCTTTATCGAAATCCGATTCGATTTTTTGGATTTGATTAAATGCTTCATATTCACAAAAAGCTTTCTCTTCCGCTTGACCTTTCGATACCGCTCCGTTACCTTCGAGTACGTTGTACTCATTGAATGCTAAAAATTTATCTACCGAATCTTTGATCTGCACCATGTTCAATGTTGTACGATTTTCTATCAATCGTTCTATGTAATCAAAATAACCTGTTATCGCTCGCTCCAACTTTTTGATTTCATCTTCACTCAAATAATTTTCAGCAATCACTGTATCGGATTTTAGAATTCTCCCATTTGGTGAATTTTTCCATGTTTGCAACCCCATAAACGGTTTGGCAATATCCGCTTTTTCATAAATAAGTTCTGCCGCCGTTTGACCACTGATAGCATAATGGAATTTATTCTGAACGGTAGCATAAAAATTCTTAGTCGTTTCCGAATTTTTATCATAATCGATACTGCACTCAGCAAAAATATCGGTAATTTTTTGATAAATTCTCCGCTCACTCGTACGAATGGAACGAACCCTCTCAAGGAGTTCATCAAAATAATCTTTACCGAAATAGCGACCGTTTTTAAGCCGCTCATCATCCATCGCAAAACCTTTGATGATGTACTCTTTTAGGACTTTGGTCGCCCAGATTCTAAACTGTGTTGCTTGACTTGAATTGACACGATACCCTACCGATAAAATCGCATCAAGGTTATAGTATTTTGTCTGATATGTTTTTCCGTCTTGGGCAGTATGTTCCAAAATGGAACTAACTGAGTTTTCATCCAATTCATCACTATCAAAAATATTTTTCAGATGCTTCGTTATGGCTGGTCTTTGCACTCCAAAAAGCTCCGCCATCCGCTTTTGTGGCAACCATACACTCTCATTATGCAGAAATATTTCGACTTTTACATCGCTATTGGGTGTTGTGTAGAGTAAAAATTCGGTTAGGGAGTCTTTAATTGTTAGATTGTTCATTATCTATTGCCTCTAAATGTAATAATTTAAGAATTTGTGAATATGTTGATTTGTTCTCATGTTTTGTGTCAAAAGCCCACCCTCATTTTTCTTGCCATTTGAAAATCTCTAAAATACGGATAGTCTGTTTATCTTTAATCTCATAAATAATCGTATACCCACTATAAATGAGATCACGAACATTCTCATCATCAGCATAATATGAGACTCGTCCCATCATTGGATGAGTTTTTAAAAGCTCAAATTTTGTATCTATCCTGTTTTGAAAATAAATTGCGGAAGAACGCTTATCCCGTGCAATAAAACGGAGAATATTTTGAAGCTGAATCGTAAATTTTCGGTGGCGTTCAATCCGAACTATACTGTTTTCCAAAAGGCTTCCATATCATTTTTGTATTCTTCCTCACCAATATAATCATCAGAACCTCTCGCATTCTCTACACGCGCACGTGCTTCCTCCATCGAAGAAATAACAAATGAAGGCTTATTTTGAAAATTCAAAACCGCTTTTTCGAGAAACTGTAGCACCGATTCCGACGAATGGTGAAAGAAATTTTCAACCTGAGGATTATTAATCTGAATACTTAACATAGGTTCCCCTCCTACTCATATAATTCTTACTATTATATCGCAACCTACTCCGTCCCATTACTCTCCTGCACATCCCCAATCTTTATCATCAATCCATTTATCCGATCTTTGAAATAGATCTCTTTTGCCCAGTGGCGATAAAGTATGTCCATCCCCTCATTTTTAATGTTTTGTTGCGATAGTCCATTGCGACTTTCCTCTTTGCCCACTCCTGCAAAAATATCTTTTCCTTGCAAAATACGGCGCATCGTATCGCGGGGATAAGCCTCATAAAGATACTCACGATTAAACGCCTCTTCACTCATACATCCCGCACTCACACAGACATCATGATCGATGGAAATCTTCTCTACTACAACCCCTGCGGTGAAGAGTTCCACCTCTACGGCATTATCGGCATAACGGATATATCCCATATCGGAAAATTTAAGTTTCGGGCTTTTGATCGTAATGAGTTTGGGTTCACTGACCGTGTAATGTTTGGTCGCGCATCCTCCCATCAAAAGGAGGAGGAGGCTAGCCCATAGGATAGAGAATTTTGGCATGAACTGCGTCCAATTTTTGAAGTATTTCAGTACTTAACGTCAGATCCATAGCGGCTAAACTTGGCTCCAATTGCTCTGCTGTTGTTGCCCCGATGATCGTAGAGGCGACAAAATCGAATTGTTTGCTCCATGCAATCGCCATCGTTACAGGATTTAATCCTGCTTCGTGTGCGATACGGAGATACTCTTGCGTCGAGGCAAGGGTTTTATCATTGAGAAACCGTGCTGCCATAAGTCGTTGACGTTGGTTTGTGGAGTTTACATAATCACTAAAACGTCCCTGTCCAACGGTCGATTGATTGTATTTTCCACTCAAAATCCCCCCTGCTAACGGTGAATACGGAAGCAACGATATTTTTTCTTCACGGCATAACGCCCCTATTTCAGTTAAATCACGACGGTTTAGCAACGAAAAGTTATTTTGTACCGACTCAAAACGGGCTAACTTTTCATATTTTGAGACCATTAATGATTTCATTGTCCCCCGTGCCGTATCATTAGACGTTCCGATATAACGCACTTTACCGCTTTGCACTAGTGAATCAAACGCTCGCATGGTCTCTTCGATGGGGACAATCGTATCGGGCCAGTGCATCTGATACAGATCAATATAATCGGTTCCCAAACGTTTGAGCGATCCTTCAATAGCCCGTTCAATATGAAACCGGTCACACGCCGTGTATCCGTGACGAATCGGGGGGACGAACCACCCTGATGCTGCTCCTGCTACTTTGGATGCTAGAATAATGCTATCACGCGGTTTGGTTTTGAGCCATCGCCCGACCATCTCCTCCGTCAATCCTGCTAATTTTGCTTCAGGAGGGACAGGATAAAGCTCTGCTGTATCGAAGAAATTGACCCCAGAATCGTATGCTTTGTCCATAATTTTAAACGCATTCTTTTCATCACACTGACTCCCGAATGTCATTGTCCCCAGACAAATCGGCGATACACGCAAACCACTGCGTCCTATATAACGATACTCCATTAAATTCCCTCTATTCTTAGTAACTTCGTCTTGCCGACCATCAAATCAATGGACATCAAAATTCTTTTAAAGACCGAATCTTGTCGATATTCTAAGTTGTGCTTTTTGCATATCTCTTTGACGATTGGCTGCATTTTTTGATAAAAACTATGGGGCATATCGGGGAAAAGATGATGCTCTATTTGATAGTTCAAAAAGCCGTGAGCAAAATCGATAAGATCGGTTCCCGTGTTATAATTAACACTCCCCATAATTTGTCTCAAATAATATTCTCCTTGATTTTTATGCGGTGTCGAGAATTGATAAATATCTTCTGCCGAGTGATTGGGAACAATGACCAAAAATGAGTGAAGATTCGCAAAAAGTTCGCCCAACAGGAGGATAATAAAAACATTTCTAACCGCTTCCATACCAAATGGGTAGAATAAAAACGGAAGGAAAACAAATTGAAAAACTCCATAAGGGAGATAATAATTTTTCCAAAGCTCTAAGCCATTTTTCGTAAAAGGGGTAAGTTCATACCCTAACATTAGAGGTTCTTTCTTACGCAAACGCTCTTTATTTTCTAAAATTCTGAGTGTATTTGGGGCATAATAGGCTATTTTCCAAAATGCAGCAAAAGAATACACAATGGCATATTTAAAAAACATTGGCATATTTATATTGTGTAACCATGTTAGATTTCTCTCAACATTATCAGGGTCATCCAATTCGCCTAAATGGTAATGGTGCATAATATTATGTTCATACGCCCAAGCATCGGGTTTGATCCAATCCAACCAATCAACCCATCGTCTATTTCCGCTTGCATACCCTTTTTTGGTATATCTATAAGGAATATTGGGCACTTTGTCATACGCACCGTGTAAGATTGGGTGCGTTACATTCGCCCATCTACCAACATTTCCAACCCCGATAAGAAGAGCTGCCACAACTCCAAAAAGCCAAAATACCGAAGGATAAATAGTATAGTCACTATAATCCAATGCAATAATTGCAAAAATTAGTACAAAACCACCGATAGTCGAACCTCTTCCCCATCGCTCTAATTTTAATAAATGTTGAAAATCTTCCTCACTTCTTGATCCAATCGTTACTTTGATTGCGTCAATATCTTTTTCAAGCTGTCCTTGATCTACGTCTCTGTAATCTGCATACGCCATATGTTATGAACCTCTAATGATATATATACTGTTTGTGGGTGGTGCGCCTTACAGGATTTGAACCTGTGACCTACAGCTTAGGAAGCCGTTGCTCTATCCAGCTGAGCTAAAAGCGCAAAAAGTGAAGAATAAAATGCGGGTTAGGCGTTAAATGTTACCATCAGCTCGCCGCTTGCAATGCGCAATATGCCTCTTGGAGAAACTGGAATTTCTCGGTGTATTTGTTGACGATCTCAGGGCTTCTGGTTTGAACACGATCTGGATGATACCGCTTGGCAAGCTGTCGATACCGTTTTTTCAAATCATTCGCTTTTGACCCCATCGGAATTTCGAAAATAGCATGATAGCGAATCATTTTATCTAATTCATCATTTTTAAAACCAAATCCATGAAATTGCCCATAAAGTTTACGCATAAAATCATCATCATAGGTGTAGTTGATCTGATAATGAAGCACTTCTCGTCGGTTAAGTGCTTTTTCTAGCCGTGTTTTACCCGCCATGGTACTGACATCAATGTAAAGCTGCGTAGAAGTACTGTTGGTGACTAGGGAAGAGAGTTGTTGTTTCAAATAGCGCATTACCCATACGTTTTGAGTCAAAAAGGTAACTTTAACCCGATTTGGCCCAAATGCGAACAGTTCAATATCCACTTTTTCTGCTTTCTTATACGGTACTTCAATCCGTACTGCAGCACTTTTACATTTACGCAGTGATCGACGATAAAACGAACCCGTCAAATCATTCTTTTTAGTATAAACATCACTCAACGTATCGAGAAAATCTTCTTTTTGTTTCATTAAGCCCTCATTATTCAGCACTAAAACCCCATTATCCAAGAAAAGGGTATTGTGGATATGATGATCAAAAAATTCTTCCATCCACGGCTCGTAAAGGGTCGTAGAATCACCTTGAACAAAAATAGCATTATTGAGCAAAACGACTCTCACGAAACCCCCTATTATGATAATATTGAAATAAATAAAGCAAAAAGAGTTCCAACTATGATTGAACTATTTTTTCATAGCACTCAGGTCGTCGATCACGAATCAATCCCCAATAGTGACGATGCTCCCTAATTGTGACAGGATCAAATTCGATATAGAGGATCTCCTCTTTATCCCGTGAGGCTTCGGCTACTTTTGCCCCCGTATGATCAGTGATAAACGAACTTCCATAAAAAGTAAGGCTACAACTCTCCCCTACCTCTTCGCCGATACGATTGGCGGCGATAATGGGGATAATATTCGCAGCACTGTGCCCCATTTGTACCCGTTGCCAATGCGATGCAGAGTCCACCCCGATTTCAGGTTCACTGCCAATAGCGGTAGGATAAAAAATCATATCCGCCCCCATAAGAGTCAGACAACGTGCCGTTTCAGGAAACCACTGATCCCAACAAATCCCTACTCCAATATTTCCATAGCGTGTTTCCCAAACTTTGAATCCCGTATTGCCTGGCTCAAAGTAAAATTTCTCTTCATATCCTGGACCGTCAGGAATATGGGTTTTACGGTAATTCTCTAGTACAGCACCATCCGCATCAACCATTACAAGAGAGTTAAAATAGCGTTCACCATCACGCTCGAAGTAACTAATGGGCAATACAACCCCAAGTTCTTTGGCGACAGCACTAAAGTGTGCTACAAGTGGGTTGTTTTCTAATGGTTGCGCCCATTCAAAATACTTTCTGTCCATGTCTTTGCAAAAATAAAGTCCTTCAAATAGCTCAGGGATCAAAATAATATTCGCCCCATTTCGTGCCGACTCACGCACCATAGCTTCCGCTTTTGCAATATTCGCCCGTTTATCCTCACCCATTTGCATCTGTATTGCCGCTACTTTGACCATTGCACACCCTCATCCAAAACTTTTTTTGAATTATAACGGAGTGCTTATTAATTCTTAAACAATCCAGTGTTATTATATTGGTAATTAATAGTATCCAACAAGGAGTCTCAATGAAGCTCGAACCATCTTTCAACCCACTACCACAAATGGGTACAGAATCATCCAAGCGGGATAAAACACTCGAAAAGATTGCTAGTGCGGTGGAAATTGGTATGCAAGACAGTGCCTCTCGCTCCATTGCCGACACGCTACAAAATCAAATTTCCACCATGTCACAAGGGTTGATGAACAACAATGACGGTATTTCAATGATGCAAATTGCAGGTGGGACATTAAACTCTCTCAGCGATCAAACGCAAACGCTCAGTGATTTAAGTGTTCGTTATAACAGTTCATCGCTCAATGATTCCCAAAAGCAAGCATTGCAAGGTGAATTTACCAAAACCGTTCAATCCATGCAGCAAAGTATCAGTAGTAGCACTTTTAATGGAAATTCATTGTTTGGAAGTAGCTTCACATTGGGAGATGGGAGTATATCCACGTCCATTCCAACACTTTCACCCTCTTCGCTGTCGATTACGAATCAGGATTCTCTTAAATCGTATCAAGATTCTTTGGCACAAGCAAATTCTAATGTTGGCTCAACGACCAATGCCCTCATTGGTTCAACCACTACTCTTTTGAATCAAATTTCAACAACCTCAGCGGCTAAAAGTCAACTAGCCGATACGGATATGGCAAATGCCGTCCAAGATTTTCAACAAAGCAATCTAAAGCTTGATGCAACGCAAATTGCTATGGCACATCAAAACGCACTGCTTCGACAAAATATGACACAATTATTGGGATAGAGTATGAGAAAGGAGCTATCAAGCTCCTACTTTTGAAGTGTTTCTATGAGCTTTTTAATTTGTTGTTCTTGCGTATAAATGGAAAAGTTTGTACGAACATACGCTTCAAGGAGTAGTTTAAGGTCGTTGTTTCCACTTACCTCAAAATCTTCCTCTATTTTCGCATTTAAAAAACGAGAAAAATCCTCTTCAACGTCAATATCATACCGTCTGGTATTGAGAGTAAGAGAGACTTTGACGTTCACGATTACCCTAACAAGCTTTCAAGCTTAGAGACAACTTCTTCAATTTCAATATCTTTTTCCAACAACTCATCGCCCATTTTGGCAATTTCATCATCTTTGTTTTTAAGCACTTCACGAAGACTAGAAAGTTCTTCTTTAAGTTCTTTTAGCTCGTTTGCCGTAGCAACGTGCTTGTCAACCAACTGAGAGGTAAGGGCAGCTAAACGCTCCATAGGAGTAATATCTGAATTCATGATGAACCTTAGGTATGAATGTATTGGTTATTATTCTAACATAATTTCTTAAAGGGTTGCCTCTTTAGCCCAAAATTTTATACGACTCTTCTCGAAATGTGTTATCTATCCCCTCTATTGTCTCTCCCACCGTGTTCACCTCGGTCACCATGCTTATCATTTTGTCGCTCTTCTCTATGTTCAGGGCGTTCTTTTTTCCCTTGATAATCTTCATTGATTCGGTTGTAATCCTCTCCACCACGTCGGCGATCCCTCACCTCATTTGGGCTAATATGATGATAGTCGGAAAGAAAACGGACGTTAACAAGATCAACAATTTCAGCATCTCTCAAACGATGATTACGGCCCTCAACCACATACGCAGAACGAGGATCCAGACCAAGGCGACGAGTAATATCCCACCAGCCCATTCCCCGTGAACGCATATTGATAATAAAGTTGGTATCACGATGAGATTGACGCGCCAAATAATAGACCACACTCATTTCATCACGAGGAACCGAACGCTCAACTATCATGACTTCTTGTTGTGGTACACCATAATAATTGCCAATAGAGAGACTAAACCCATTAATCCCTTGGTCCGACCCCGAAACCCCTACGTTAAAGTTCGCTGCCCCAAGAACTCCGCCTAAGCATGCCACTATTGCTGTAATAGATAGAATCTGTTTCATCTGTCACTCCTTTGTTTGTACTATTGTAGCAGTTTCTTGTATATCCAATAGGCAAAAAATTAGCCGTAGAAAAAATTTATTTATTCAGCCTTTTAAGTATAAGTCGTATATTATGTGTGAGCATTTATGTGATTACAAAATCCAAACAAAGGGGATACTATGGCAAAAGGTCAAGATTCAAAAAAAGCAGTTAAAAAAGCACCAACAAAAACGTTAAAAGAAAAACGCAATGACAAAAGTGCGAAAAAAAGTTAACGTAAAGAGCAGTTTAATCAAAGAGTTACGGGTGAAATAACATCGAAAAACCCGTAAAAAGAAAATAGCCCGAAGCAGCCAAAAGAATAAAGGTGAGGAATGTTTGTTTGATATTTAGTTTCATAGAAAAATTATAACTTCTTAACACTAATGTAACACTTCTTTTCTATAATTTATAGATAACTTTCTTAAAAGGAATAAATCTATGAAGAATGCTGTTCTCCTCTCTTTGGCTGCGACACTCGCCCTCGCCTCTGAGCCTGTCACTATCCAAAAAATTACCGTTGAAGCGTCCGCGCCTAAGGCTGATGCGCAAAGTGTCTCTGCCGACGAAATGGTCAAATTCTCTCGTCAAAGTGATTTGGGCGAAATGCTCTCCAATACCCTTCCTGAAGTGACCATGGTACGTAATAGCGGTGTCGGTAACGATATTATTTTACGCGGATTTCGTAAAGATAATCTCAATATCACCATTGATGATGCCAAAGTATGTGGAGCGTGTCCCAACCGTATGGATCCCCCTTCGATGCACGTCTCTTCGAATCAAATCAAAAGTGTAGAAGTACAAGAAGGTCCCTTTGATGTAACAAAATTTGGGAGCCTTGGAGGTAAAATCAACGTCGTCACCAAAGATCCTCAAAAAGGGGTACATGGTGAAGTTTCTGCAACACTGGGAAGTTTTGATTATCGTAAACTCTCTACGACACTAGAGGGGGGAAATGACACCGTGCAAGCGCAAGTTGGGTTTAGTCGTGAAACATCGGGGCAATACAAAGATGGTAATGGGCGTACACTTACAGAGCAAACTGATTTTCTCATAGGAAACTTACCTGCAAATTTTAGTTCACTAACCCCTACTCAACAAACAAATCTTATGAAACTTCAGGGACAAAAATTCGCTACTGCGAATAAAAATATGAGTGCCTATGATCGTAATAATTATTGGACAAAAATTGTAAGTAAAATCGGTGACAACCAAAAACTAACCCTTAGCTATTTCGGAGATCGTGCCGATAATGTCCTCTATCCCCGTTACCCCATGGATGCCCAAGTCGATGATACCGATATGTTCAAAGCAAAATATCAATTTTTCAATCTCTCCAGTTTCTCCGATGAATTGAAAATTGAGGGGTATCACTCCAAAGTAAAACATGTCATGGGAACCGATTTCCGTGCCAGTGCAGCAACAATGGTTATGGTTGCCCCTGTCGATGCAACCATTCAAGGGGCTTTAGTAGAGAACACTATGACTATTTCAGGAGCAAAAGTAGCCGTCGGAGTCGATACGAGCCTACGCAATTGGGATGGGACAAAAGGGCCAAAAGCCAATCCAGCTCAAAACATCATGCTTCCCGATGTCGATACCAAAAATATTGCCCTTTATGCCAAAGGTCTCAAAACCATCGGTAAGTATGAAATAAGCAGTGGAGTCCGTTATGATGATACAACGATCAATCCCAATCAAGGATTAGCGGCTATCGATCCTCTTGCACTCAATAAAACTTTTTTAACGAATATGAAAGATCGTAGTTACAACGATGTCAGTGCGAACCTCCTTGCAAAATACAACTACACTGCACACACCAATGTGTTCATCGGTGCGGGGCAATCGATTCGTGTCCCTGATGCCAAAGAGCTGTATTGGGTTGCTAGTGGTAACACCAATCTCAACGAAACCAAGAACCGTGAAATTGATCTAGGGGCGGAACATACTGCTGGTAACCTCCACGTCAAAGGAACCATATTTTACAGTGATTTAAAAGATTTTATCTATGCGTATCAAACCAGTGCGACAACAAGCAGTTGGGCAAACATTGATGCCACCATCGTAGGATTAGATATTCATGGGGATTATCTCCTTGGGAATGAATGGCGTGTTGAATCAGGTGCAGCGTACCAAAAAGGGAGCAAAAAAGATCCTTCACAACTTGGGACGACTCAAACAAACAACAACTTAGCCGAAATTCCCCCTCTTAAAGGGCGTGCCGCATTGGTGTTTGACGACAGTAGCTATTATGCAATGGCGGAATGGATTGCAGCAACGCATCAAACCATCGATTCGGATAATGGGGAAAAAGAGATTGCAGGGTATGCCCTCTTAAATCTCAAATATGGGGCAGAATTGGGGAAAGGATTTTCTCTTAGTACAGGAATCAATAACTTTTTCAACCGCACGTATGCACTTAATAATAGCTACATCGGGAATCAGCTCATTGCTTCATCAGGGACAGCTCCCCTTGTTCTCAATGAACCAGGGCGTAATTTTTACACAACACTTAGCTATAAGTTCTAAATCTCTCGATTCTTCTTCTCACTGTTTCGTCACCTCTCGCATCGTGCGAGAGCTACAGTTGATTCTTCACCCCTTTAGAGGGGTAATTAAAACATCTTCGGCTTGAATGAATCTTTATCTACATAATAAATATTTGCGAAATCAAGACCCTTGCGCTTCAATGGTTTCAACACTAACTGTTTATCAAAAATCCGATCAAGTTTACTACGAATCGCCACAAAAACATTATGTTCCTTCCCACTAAATCCTTCCGTCTTTTTCGTCATTACACTAAGAGGATCAATAGGGGTTGAGCCACTGTACATACCAAAATGCAAATGCGGGCCCGATGAAAGACCAGTAGAACCCACATACGCGATAAGATCACTTTGTTTCACGCTCGTACCTACGTGTAGCCCTGATTTGAACCCTTTGAGGTGGGCGTATAAACTAATAAGACCGCTGGAGTGCTTAATTTTAATGATATTGCCATATCCGCGCGATGTCCCTACAAAACTTACTCGACCCTCGCCTGCAGACAAAACAGGTGTCCCAGGACGCGCTCCATAATCAACTCCCAAATGGGCACGATAACGGTGCAATACGGGATGATAACGTCGCTTCGTAAAGAAAGAGGTGATACGTGCATTGCGTATGGGTGTTTTAAATAGTAGTTTCTCAAACTGCGCCCCTTTATTATCATAAAAATTTCCATCTTTATGACGATAAAGGGCATATCGCTTTCCTGCGATTTCAATCATTGCCCCCGAGACTTCAGGCATCGAAAATGGTTTTCCCAAACGGTATTGCTGATCGTACACAATCACCAGAGGATCACCGCTTTTTAGATCTTTTTTAAAATTCACTTTCCCTTTGAACATACGGACAAAAGTAGAAGCTAAATTCTTAGACCCAGTAGAGTGAAGAATATCATCGTACGGAGCTGTTGTAATTTCGGTATAAAGAACCTCTTTATAGGTTTCACTCACGATGGGAATCACCTGCATGGCGTATCGTTTTTTGGGAGTAAAATAAATTTGTATTTGAAGTTCATCATTGATAGGAATAAGAATTTGATCAATCGTTTTTTTGGAACTCACAAGCATCTGACAGTTCGCGTTATAAGGAATATCTTCAGTCAACTTTTGATCGTCATCATCTAAATCATAATAGAGAGAAAGGGGGAGTTTTGAACGTTCTAAAAAGGTAAGAAAACTTTCTCCATCTTTCCATTTAAAAGGTTGAACGTGCGATGCAAATAAAAAAATGGGCAACAACAGCAACCAAATTAATCGACCCATTCCTATCCTTAAGCACTCATTTCTTCTAAAAAGAGTCTTAAATAATATCAAAAAAACTGTTTACAAAGTCTCTATTTGCTATAATTGACCTTATTTCGTTTGACAAAGGTTACCATGATGCGCATTTGGTTTTTTTCTCTCATCTGTATAGCGGCGCTTGAAGCATCCCCTATCTCTTCCCCGCTACTTGATTTTCAAGGGGAACGTGGGACAATAGATGCTCCCCAAGCAAAAGAGGGGATGAGTGGCTTTGTGGTTCGCCATTTTGATGCTACGCATAGCTCTATCATAGCAAACGCCCGTGTTGAAGAAGTCAACCCCTCAACACACCGTGCAACTCTCTCTTTCAGTCAGTACGATGGAGTGAAACAAAACACTCTCCCCAGTGGGAAATGGACTCCAAAAATATCCGATGAAGTGGTGATCGCATACGATTATACCCGTGGATTGGTCATCGCACCCAATGATGATGCCTATACAAAAATTGCTAAGAGTCTCCCTTCTATCGAATGGATTCATCCTGATCTTTATGCCACTTATCTCTCTTACGAGGGACACCCAACTCCATTGGTGAAAGATTTTCATAATTTTTGTACCTCCAACTCGATTGGAATTCTCAAGGTTCAAAGTAGTGACACCCTCTTCACTCTTGACTGCAAGAATTTTGCCCTTCTTGAAATAGCACCGTCTACTACAGAAAATAATGTTACTATGACCCCATTTTTCACTCGTGTTGCAACCATTCGCGGTGCTTGGTGGGGAGAGGGAAGTTCGAAACTAAAAAGCTATGAACCTTATTATTTGGAACAAATTGCTTTAAATAACCCAAAGAATAAAGAGTTATATGAACTTTTCAAAGCTAAATTTGGTGAAAAAAGCGCACTATTGCGCCATTTTGAAGTAAAGGAACATTAATGTTACCCTCATCAGCCCTTGATTTTTTTACCGCTTTAGTAGGAAAAGAAAATCTTTACAATGATAAAGCGCACCTCATCGCCTACAGTTATGATGCAACCCGTGAGAAATTTCAACCCGATGCCGTTTTGTTCCCTCGTCACGAGCAAGACGTGAGCGATATTTTGAAATATTGCAATGAGCACCGTATCGTCATTGTCCCTCGTGGAGCAGGAAGCGGATTTACGGGGGGAGCACTCCCTAGCAGCGGCGGTATTGTTTTGGCGTTTGAAAAACACATGAACAAAATTTTAGAAATCGATATGCAAAATATGGTCGCCATTGTCCAACCGGGAGTCGTCAATATGGAACTCCAAAAGGCGGTAGAAGAGGTAGGCTTATTTTATCCCCCAGATCCTGCAAGCCAAGAGTACTCTACCATCGGTGGTAATGTCAACGAAAATGCGGGCGGTATGCGCGCGGCGAAATACGGTATTACCAAAGATTATGTCATGGCAATGCGCGCCGTCCTCCCCAATGGTGATATTATTAAAGCCGGTAAACGGACGATTAAAGACGTGGCAGGATATAACATTACAGGAATTCTTATCGCTTCTGAGGGAACCCTTGCCGTTACAACGGAAGTGACCCTAAAACTCCTCTCCAAGCCAAAAATGACCAAAACGGCTATGGGAATTTTCCCAACCGTAAGCGTCGCTATGGAAGCCGTCTACAAAACAATGGCAAGCGGTGTCACCCCTGTTGCGATGGAATTTTTGGATAATCTCACTATCCGTGCCGTTGAGCAAGTGTATCACAAAGGGCTACCCACGGAAGCAGGTGCAATTCTTGTCACCGATGTGGATGGAAATCTTGAAGATGATTTGGATTTCCAACTGGGCATTATCGCAAAAGTATTCGGTGAAAATGGGTGCAGTGATTTTAGAATCGCTCAAAACAAACAAGAAGCAGCTGATTTATGGTTCGCGCGACGTAATGCAAGCCAATCTCTCTCTGTCTATGGTTCCAAAAAAATCAATGAAGATGTTACCGTTCCTCGGTCGGCATTGCCTGAACTGTTAGCAAAGTTTAATGCCATTGCCCTAAAATACAATATCAATATCCCCTGCTTCGGTCATACAGGAGATGGAAATGTCCACACCAATGTTATGGTCGATGGCAAAGACCCCGAACAAGTCAAAATCGGCTATGAAGCGATTCGTGAAGTCTTTCAAGCGACCATTGATCTAGGAGGAACCCTTAGCGGTGAGCACGGTATAGGATTGGCAAAAGCTCCCTATATGTCAATGGCGTTTACCCCTGAGGAGATGGCACTGTTTCAATCCATCAAACGGGCATTCGATCCTAACAATATCCTCAATCCTGCCAAAATGGGACTCGTCTAATTGAAAAAATTAAAAGTGATTTGGCAAAAGGGAAAGCGTTTTGTCTTGATGATGTTTGATCAAGATATTACGGTTTATGCCTCTAGCCTTAGCTTTTATACGATTTTTACTGTCGTACCATTGCTCATTATATCACTCAGTCTTATCGCCAACGTTCCTGTTTTTGAAGCACAATATACGAAGATTCAACTTTTTATTTTTGATAATATTATGCCCGTTCAAACGGCAGCAATTGCGGAGTATTTCGAATCTTTCTCCAAAAATTCGGTGAAACTCGGAGCCATCGGATTTAGTACAATGATTGTTTCCTCATTGCTCTTCTTTCAAAACTTCGAATACATCGTCCAAAAAATATTCAAAACATCCAAACGTGGAATTTGGGACTCTATTACCACCTATTGGACGCTTATTACCCTCACTCCTATCGTCCTTATCGCTTCTATGAGTCTCAAAGCATATCTCCAAACCAATATCACAGGATTTGCCCTAAACGCCCTCTCTATCTTCCCCTTTTTACTTCTTTGGGGGATTTTCTTCTTGATCTACAAAATTGCCGTCAATGCCAATGTCTCCCCCAAAGCAGCAGCAATCAGTTCGTTTGTTGTTGCAGTGGTGTGGGGCGTGGCAAAGAACAGTTTTGTCCAATATGTCTTTTATAACAAAACATATGCCACAATGTACGGCTCATTCTCTGCCCTTATCTTTTTCTTTTTATGGATTTATGTTTCGTGGATTATCGTCATTTATGGGATGAAACTATGCTATTTGATACACAGCGCTCAACAACGTACAGATTCCAAGAGCGCCTAAACTCCAAAATGCCCATTGCCACCGCATAGCCATCATCGCCAAAACGACGCTGGCAATTCCCATCCATATTGGGATAAATACACGATGAATATCCCCCATCTCAAACATCTTCAATAAATAGGGGTCAAAAAGATCCCCCCACGGCGTGAAAAAATGAAGTGCGAGTACCGTAGGATAATAAATATTAAAAAGGAGCGAGAGGGGGATAGAACCAATATGCCACCACCCAAATGTCCCAAAAATCGCCAATGAAATAGGAAGCATCGCCCCATAACACCAAAAATTCAATGCCAAAAATATTTGCCATGGCTTCCACTCTCCATAATAACGAACGAAAACAAAGATAGAGAGCACCCCAAACGTCGAGAACCAAAACGATAAAGAGAAAAATAAACGTGGGAAAAAAGCAAGAAGAAGCCCCACCGCAATGAGCAAGGTTTGAACCGAGATGATTTTAATTCCTCGATCATAAAGCCAATACCCCACCGCAATCATCCCAAACGACCGCACCATCGCAGGATTAAACTCCAAAATCACCAAATACGCAAAAAGAAGCCCTATCACGACCAAAGAGAGATCACGATTTCCGTGCCGATATGGAAAGTAGCGATTGTGCAACCACCGATAAGGGCGACGGAATAAGAAATAGGCAATAATACTCAAAATCCCGAAATGGTATCCGCTGATAGAAAGGGCAGGACTAAGACCCATTGCCCCAATAAGCTCCTGAAAATCTTGGGACATAGGAGTCGCCACGAACAATCCTCCGTAAAGCTCTTTCATCCGTTGATTCTCATGTCCTGAAGCAATGGCACGATACCACTTCTCTTTGAGACTCAAAGTGGGATAGACCTCATAAATCTCTCCCCTAGCACGAAACCCCTTGAGAAAATCCAAAAAAGTAATGTTTTTCACCTGAAGCTCCACCAACAGCTCACGCCCACGAAGATCACGTAAATAAGGACTCATCACACAACGACACAATGCGCCATTTTCCAACTGCAACTTCATCGACGTTTTTGGTTTATCTCGAATAAGCTTTATCTCTTGTGCCACTACTTCAACACGTACGAGAGGATCATCAAAGGTTTTGAGTTTGGTAAATTGGAAATATTCGTAGGCAAGGGAGAGAGAAGCGATAATGAGAAGAAATAGGACAAAAAAAGAACCGCTACGTCGATCAAAAAGCTCAATACGTTCGAGTTTTGCCATTAAATGATGGGCATCGAAATATTCCCTGAACTCATGCTGTCATCCATATTCATCGTGGCACTTTTCATATCAATACTCTCATACACAATCTGTGCCGCTCCAAACGTTGGCTTATCGACGAAACGGGTGAATTTCTTTTGAAACACAAGTTTTACGTGCCCTGTAGGTCCATTACGCTGTTTACCAATAATGATCTCCGCTTCCTCTTCCTCTTTTTCAACATACTTGGAGATAAACTCTTTGCCTGCTGAAATTGCCTCTTTTTCCCGCTCTTTTTCCTCTTTGTAGAGATAGACATCATTACGATAGACGAAAAGGATAATATCGGCATCTTGCTCAATCGACCCCGACTCACGAATATCACTGAGCATCGGACGTTTATCGGAGCGCGATTCAAGACTACGGTTGAGCTGAGAAAGGGCAACGATGGGAATTTCAAGCTCACGGGCAAGCATTTTCAACCCCCGTGAAATCTCACTGACCTCTAGGTGACGATCTTTACCCCCCGTACCATTCATGATCTGGAGGTAATCGATGACGGCAAGTTCTATTTCAGGATGACGGCTTTTGAGCTTACGAAGTTTAGAGCGCAGTTGATGGATATTAATCGAACCGTGATCATCGACGAAGAGCTTGGAATGACGCATCTTGTCTACCGCATCATTGAGCCGTTTGTACTCCTCAGGATTAAAATCTCCCAAACGCAACCGTTGTAGCTGTATCGAGGTTTGAACACTAAGAAGCCGTAACATCAGTTGTTCCGCTGGCATCTCCAGAGAGAAGAACGCAACCCCTTTCCCTTTTTCGATGAGATTTTGAACCATATTGAGGGCAAAACTTGTTTTCCCCATCGCAGGACGAGCGGCTATGATAACCAAATCCCCTTTACCAAATCCCGTCGTCATTTTGTTGAGTTCGGCATACCCCGTATCAACACCCACCAAAACTGCATCACCACGCTCACGCATCTCTTCGATGTATGCCATCGTATCATCGGTAATTTTCACAGCATCTTTAAAATCATTTGATTGAGAATTTTGAGTAATCTCATACAGCTTTTTTTCGACCAAATCGACAACATCACTGCCGTTTAGATTCTCTTCGAGAGTTACCCGCTTGATCTCTGTTGTGAGGGTAAGAAGATGACGCTTAATTGCTTTGTCTTTGATCTCTTGGACGTAGGCGGTCGTGTTTGAGATAGGATTAGCGGTGAGAATATCGACCAATACCCGCTCATCGAACTTCTGCTTTCCACTGAGCTCTTTTTTGATAAACTCTTCATCAATAGGGAGATCTCGGTGTGAGAGAGAGACCATAGCACGGTAAATTTCTTGGTGAGCTGCGAGATAAAAATCTTCTGCATTGAGGACGGCTTCAAACTCATCAAACTCAGCAGGGTCAAAAATAATAGAACTAAGAACCGAACGCTCAAAGGATAAATTGTATAACGATTCCTCCATTAATCTTCCACTGCCGCCATTTTCTCAACCTCTTCGACGAAACGATCCACAAGGGCATCTTCACTAAGACGTGCAACTACCTCACCTCTCACCATAACAAGCCCTGAACCTTTGCCATAAGCAATAGCAACATCGGCATGTTTCGCTTCCCCGATAGCATTGACAACACACCCCATTACTGACAGATCCAGCGGTTTTTTGATGTGCTTCGTCCGCTCTTCGATCACCGCAACGGCAGTGACCAAATCAGCTTCAATACGTCCGCACGTCGGACATGAGATGATATTCACCCCCTCTTTCGCCACACCGCTATCTTTGAGAATAGCACGCCCTACTTTGATCTCTTCTTCGAGTTCACCCGTGATAGAGACACGCATCGTATCCCCGATACCATCAAGAAGTAGTGCCCCAAGACCGATAGCGCTTTTAATCGTCGCGTGAAAAATCGTCCCTGCTTCCGTCACACCCAAATGAAACGGGTAATTATTTTTCGGTCGTAACATCCGATAGGCTTCAACGGTACGCTGAACATCGCTAGCCTTGAGAGAGACTTTAATATCTGTAAATCCGAGATCTTCGAGAAACTTGATATTGTACTCAGCAGAAGCCACCATTCCTTGCGCCGATTGCCCGTAACGCTGTTCAAACTCTTTTTCCAAACTTCCCGCATTGACACCGATACGAATAGGGATATGACGTTCTTGACACGCCTTGACAATCTCCCGTATACGCGATTTCTCACCAATATTTCCCGGGTTAAAACGGATACAATCCACTACTTCAGCAGCGATAAGGGCAAGTTTATAATTAAAATGAATATCGGCGACAAGAGGGAGAGAAATTTGTTCTTTGATCGCTTTAAGGGCACGTGCATCTTCCTCATCAGGAACCGCAACACGAACGATGTCACACCCTGCAAAATGGAGACGATTGATCTGCTCAACCGTTGCAGCAACATCAGCTGTCCGTGAATAGGTCATCGACTGAACAGAGATAGGAGCATCTCCTCCGATGGCAACATTTCCGACATATATTTTTTTGGTGGGGATACGTGTTATCATTCTTTTACTACAGTATAGACACCGTATGACATGACTATTGCCAGCCCAAGTGCCAATATACCCATTACAATCATTTCTATACTCATTTTACAAATCCTCTAATTTTTCTATATCTCTATGCATAGCCTTGGCAACCAAATAAAATAAGAACATAAATAAAACACCTAAAATAGCTCCAAACCAAAATAAAAAATCCATTTGGTTATCAAGCACAAGCTTAGATAGCCCTGCTCCAAGCCCAAGTAACATTGCACCTAAAATCGCCAAATATGTCCTAAGTGCACTAATATACTCTTTTAATTTTTCTACTTTACTCATAGAATGATTATATCACAAGAACTCTATAGGATCCATATCAATTTCACACAGGGGCGTTTTTACCCGTTTTATGGCACGAATCAAATCGGTACTTTGTTCGCTTCGTAGCAATATCTGAAATCGGTATTTATCCGCAATTCTCTCAATAGGAGATACACCTGCACCGATAATTTCTACGATAGAGAGGGTTTTTAGTATCTCAACCGCTTTCTCCATTTCACTTTTCGCCTTGATCCCATTTTTGTGAGCGAACAACAAACGTGCCAGTTTTTTGTGAGGGGGATAGTGCCCTTTACGAATCCTCAATTCCTCTTTTAAAAAACTCTCATAATCCTCCAAAAACAATCTAAAAAATGATTCATTAAAACTCTGTACGATAACCGTGGAATCATTCTTTCGTCCACTTCGTCCTGCGATTTGTATGAGAAGCGCTAAGGCTTTCTCCCGTGCACGATAATCGGCTTGCCCTAGTAAATTATCAATCCCCATCACCACGGCAAGAGCAATATCATGATAATCATGCCCCTTGGAGAGCATTTGCGTTCCTACCAAGAGATCAATTTCACGATTATTAAACGCTTTGAGCACTTTTGTGAGCTTGTTTTGGGTCGTAATCACATCGCGATCAAATTGTTGTATTTTCAGTTCACTAAAGCGTTTTTGGAAATGCTCCACCGCTTCCGCAGTCCCCAGTCGTGATGTACTTAACCGTCCACTTTGACATTTCGGACAAAGACGGGGAAGTACTTCGGTATAGTTGCAATAATGACATTTAAGGGCGCGAGAATTGCGATGCAATGACATCCCAACACTGCAAAACGGACACTCAATAACATAGCCGCAACTATCACATAGCATCGTTTTAAAGTTAGCACGAGTCGGGATAAAAACAATCCCTTGATGCCCTCTTTTAAAATTTTGCTCTATAGACTCGTCAATAAAAGGGGTGAGTGCCTCGATGGAGGGTTCAAAAATAAACGTCCGTTTGGAGCTGTAATACCCCCCACGCAAACGAAAATATGGTATTTTGGCATAACTGGAAAGACTAGGGGTAGCACTCCCCAATACAACGGGTATTGTTAAAAGTTTCCCCGTATAGATCGCCATATCCCGTGCATTATAGCGGGGACGCGAGGAAGATTTATAGCTCTCATCATGCTCCTCATCCACCACAATCAGACCTAAATCCTCTACGGGTAAGAAAAGTGCCGAACGAGGTCCCGCAATAATTTTAGCCTCACCACTGTGTATTTTTTCCAATGTCCCCTTTTTTTGTTTCGGGGTCATTTTGGAATGCCACAATACGAACATCTCTCCAAAATGGGTGGTAAACCGCTGTTGCATTTGGGGCGTGAGAGAGATTTCAGGAAGCAATAATAAACACCGCTTCCCCTCACTCAACACTTCATCCATACGTTTCATATAGATTTCACTTTTTCCTGCACCTGTATCGCCGAAAAGGAGGGATAAGGGGTGGGAACGGATGAAATTGAGGGCGTTTGATTGAGTAGAGGAAAGGGTGATGTTGATTGTTTGCTCTCGTTCCCAAGCTCTAGCTTGGGAATGTGTACTATTGGTCTGCATTCCCAAGCTGGAGCTTGGGAACGAGGAAGCGTTACCACTGGGGAGAGTGGGAACGAGTTGAAGAAACGGTACAAACAAATTCAACGCTTCCCCAACCGAACATCCATAATATTCAGACATAAACTGCGCTGTTTTAATGTGCATTTTTGAGTAAAAGGATGGAAGAGTATTTATAAGAGAGTGTGTTTTAAATTCAGGCATTTGGACTTCAAGAAGAATAACCCCTTCTATTTCACGGTTGCTAAGAGTTACGCCAACTTTGGTTCCACTGGATAACGAGATAGTGGAATGATACGTAAGAGGTTCAAGTGGGGAGCCCAAAAGGGCTATTGTGTAGAAATGCAAATTATGCCACTTTCGGAATAAACGTCTCCACGGTGTCGCCTTTGCGTTGTAGTACCGTTATCCCGTTGGCTAGTGCTTTTTCTTTTAGGTCATCGTAGAGTGAAAACGTTGCTAAAACTAAATGATGATTGTAATCTTTGTACATGGGAAATAATGTTTTAAAATTTTCATATTTTTTGGTCAGCAGTTTAGTCAAATCGCTTTCATGAGCTTTGTATTTTACTTCGATGATCGCAATATCTTTGCCGTTTATCATGACAATATCGTATTCATCACTAACACCATTACTAGAGCGTGTCATATTTTTATCCACAAAATCGTAATGAATCCCTGCTAAGGTTTGGGTGTGTGCAAGGGAGTTGTAAAAGAACTCTTCGGCAATTTCATTATCGGTTGGTTGCAGTCTTAACCACTCTTCATCAAGTATTTTTTTTGTTCTTTTTGCGATAACTAAATCTTTGAGTTCTTGATCGGTCATTTAGTTTCCTTTCTGGGAATAATTAAGAATATTATAACATAGCTGATATTTTAGAAAAGGGGAAAACCAAAAAGAGAAGAAAATAAGAATATTTTAACCTATAGCCGTTATAATTGTGCTTGAAAATAGATAAGGCTTATTATCCAACTACGGTTAATTCATATCGATAAATATGTTTTAACCTAACCTTAACTATATCTTCGATCTATCTTTGTTTCAATCAAAGACAACTTCAGCTTGCGCCTGTGAGTAAATCTACTACTTGTTAAAGTAGCGGATGAACTCGATTAAAATCCACACAAGCTTCACGATCAAAACGATCAATTCCACTTAGGATACCTCCAGCTTTAGACTCCTCGATCCGAAGATCTACACACCCAGTCCATGTCCGCTATTGGAGTATCATCAAACGTTTGCCTCAGTTTTTCAAACATCGTTATTGTACTAAAACGGTTCTTAATATAAAGGACATCATCGTGTATTTCTCTCGTTCCCAACGTCCACGTTGGGAATGCAGACTGCTGTATACACTCCCAAGCTGGAGAGACTGTGAGCGAGGTAAAAATGCACTTAATATAAATCGCCTATTTCTGTTGACGTTTACAGCAATTTGTCAATGAGCTTGGAAACAACCACAAAAAGACCCATAATGGCAATCAGTTGCATCATATTTTTATTGAGAGCAGTTTGAATGGTAGTTTCAATTTTTTGTTCCATAATCTTGAAATCACTTTTTAAACTCGCCACATCCGCTACGACTTCATCAAGATTCTGATCCAAATGATTGATATGATTGTATTGGCTTTTGAGCAAAAGAGTATTGATATCGTCTTGATTTAGCCCTTGACCATTGCCAAATTTTGTCTCAATCTCTTTGATTTTAGGAGTAATCATTTCAATAAGCATATCGTCAACACGTGTTTTATTCATATTAGACTCTTTCCTTATTTTAGTACGACATTATAACACCAATACCGATCTCTCGTTCCCAACGTCCACGTTGGGAATGCAGACTGCTGTATACACTCCCAAGCTGGAGCTTGGGAGCGAGGTAAATCGCCCATGATTAATTCGTCAGAGCAGCGCAACTTCCAGAACTAGCAGCACAATCGAATCTTCCCGTCCCTTGTATATACGTAAATTCTGTATCAGCACCAAGAACCTTAAATTGGTATGTATTGGCAGCGGTTTTTCTCCAGTGTCCGTTAGTATCCCCAGAGACTATCCCATATTGCAATAAAACATTACTTGCTGTACCATTGTTGTCAAATAGAACATCTCCATTTGATGAAGAAGTAGCACTGAGACTATCAAGCTGATTAATATAATTCGACTGCCCCTGCAACAACCGACCCTGTCGCTCGCTCACGATAGCCGCACGAATCGCCGCTACGTCACTGCGCCCTTTGGCGATTTGGGCATCATCACGTGTTGCGGCAAATTTCGGTATCGCAACTGCGGCTAAAATTCCTAATACGACGATGACAAAGACGAGTTCGATCATTGTGAAAGCGTTTCGTTTTTTAATATTCAACTTTAATTCCTCTTAACACCATGGGATAATCATTAACATCTATAATTCTTTGTAAATTTAAACACTTACTATCTCCACTGGCAGAACCGTAACTAAGAGACAACACTTCTGTACCCCCCGTCACATCCACTGCCATACGAATACAATCAGCTATAGTCCCAGCTTTGACATTGAGATGATGCAATGATGGCTCACTGGCTTCATTATTAGCTATCAATCCTGACAACATATTCGACATTACCGATAAATTATCCTCAGTTTTGCCTTGGGCAATAGCATACGACGCTATCTCGCTCGCACCTCCCATAATACTATGGGCAACCTTGACATTTTCAGCATCATCCCGTGTTGCCGCCAATTTCGGGATAGCAACCGCAGCTAAAATCCCCAAAATAACAATAACAAAAATAAGCTCAATCATAGTAAAGGCGTTTCGTTTCATCAAATAGTTTCTCTTTTGTATTGAGTTTTAGAATTAAAATTAATTATAAAAATCAAAACAACACAAATACTACTCCCACTCCCAAGAGTGAGAATAAAAACCTACCTACTAATTAATAAGCAAGGTTAGATGAACCACCGAATACAATATCCTTACCTGCGGATGTTGTCAAAGCAGTAATTTTTAAAGTTTTAGCGATTGCAGCTTGCACACCTTTACATGTCCCAGTGTCGCCAGCACCAGCTTTTACCGTAATGTTTCCATCTGTAACTTTATTTACTGTGATAATAATACACTCAGCATCAGTATCATCTCTATAAGTAAGAAATGAACCATTAGTTATATTAGCATCAGTAGCACTTTCTTTCAATTTTACATTAGTAATTGCAGAAGGCTTAGCTCCCAATGTACCATGACCTGTATAATAGGTACCCAATTCTGTCAATAAACCTGCCACTTCAGTAGCCGCAGTAGATGCTTTTGCATCATCACGTGTTGCTGCCAATTTCGGAATGGCAACTGCTGCCAAAATACCAAGAATAACGATAACGAAGATCAATTCGATCATAGTAAAACCTGAACGTTTCATGGTTTACTCCTTAAAGGTAGAAAAAAGTAGTTACACTCGTAACTCTAATAGTATTATGAGCCTCATAATCTTAGGAAGTGCTTAATATGTTTATTTTTATAAGAATTTATGATGAAGGAGGGGGAATTCTTGAATTTTCCTCCACTCCAAAAAGAATGCGTTTGGTCTATTGCTTTTTACATACAATTAATATACAATATTTAAAATAATTCCACTGTAGGGGACGCCATGATTTTTGATTGGAATGACGACAAAAACACACTCCTAAAAGAGACCCGAAATGTCTGTTTTGAAGATATAATTACCAGTATCCACGAAGGAAAGCTTCTCGATATTGTAAAAAATTCAAGTGCCAATCATCCAGAGCAATATTGCTTGATTGTTGAAGTTATGAAATATGTGTATATTGTCCCATTTGCCAAAAACGATGATATCTTTTTTTTAAAAACTATCTATCCTAGCCGCAAATTAACTAAAAAATACATCAAGGAGTAGTCGATGCATACCAAAATAATTTACACTGATGAAGAGCTTGCTATTGTTGAAGCTGTAGAAAACAATAACTACACTTCAGTCTCAAAAGAAGAATTTGAAACTTTGAAGCAATCTCTCCAAACTGCTGCTGCACAGACGATCAAACAACGCTCAAAACGCAAAGCTATCAGTATTCGTCTGCTTGAGGATGATATTATCAAACTCAAAGCCATGGCGCTCAACGAAGGTATCCCCTATCAAACTTATATCACACACGTCATTCACAAAGTCACCACAGGGCAACTGCGAGCATCATAAAAGGAGGACGGTCACCGAGCGTCAACCTACGGGTCAGCGTTAAATGTGTGTAGTGGATTCGCATTATGTTGTCAATCAAACAATTCGCTATGCCTCCCAATATCTACAAATTGAATAACCATATCCTCTAATTTATAGATCAACAGTAAATCAGGCTTAATATAACACTCTTTGTATTGGGCATAATTGCCAGTGAGAGCATGATCTTTGTATTTTATATCCAATTCAATACCGTTAAGGAGTTTAAAGGCAACATCGATAAAAGCTTGCTCTTCACTATCATTGAGCTGTAATTTTTTGTAGGACCTTTTAAACTGATTCGACTTAAAGAGCTTATACATCATGAGGATTTAAGATCTTTCACTAAATCTTCAATCGTATCATGAAATGTCCCCTTATTTTCTTCTACCTCTTTCATAGCATCCAAAAGCTGTTTCGACGGTATCTTAATGTCAAAGGGCATCCCACCATATTCTTTTATTTTTTCTGCAAGAAACTCATCAACAGTATAAATAGCCACTCCGCAATCAACAAATTTTTTGTCATTGGTTATCAACGCACTACACCCATTTTCTTTGGCGCAAAGGCATTGGAGAACATCTTCTAAATCCAAACTTTTTTCCAACGATAAATCTATGGCATTTTGTATCACCTCTGCACCAAAAGGGACTATATACCATTTGGATTGTATGGTTTTAAAAAAATTTAGAACTTGTTTTTTTTCTTTTACTACATAAAAAACTGTGCTCAACATATCTTCACTGATGACTATTTGATAATTATTGTTTATCAAATACTTCAGTAATGCCGAAGCAGCCTCGTGTTGTGGTCTAAGAGGTACCATTAAGTCAATAATAATATTAGCATCTAAAAAAACATTTATCTTTTCCATTACAGTCTCAAAGCACGAGCTTCTCTGAGCTCTCGTGATGTCATATTCATATATTTTTCATCAATACTACCAGATCCCACAAACTGCAGTATCTCATCCAAATCTCTTTGTCTTTCATCCATAATCTTTTTTTCTAAGAGCTTTCTAAATTCATCGGCATATTTAGGTGAAATAAACAGCCCTTTATACTCGTGTGACTTCTTGTCCTCAATATCCACATAATCATACTGTTGCAAGATATTGGTATTACGCGCCAAATCACGTATGCTCAACGTTGTTGTCATTTTATATCCTTTATTGACTTTTGTATATTGTAGTGGATTAGCATTATGTTGTCAATCAAATAGTTCGCTGTGCGTCCCGATATCTACAAATTGAATAACCATATCCTCTAATTTATAGATCAACAGTAAATCAGGCTTAATATGACACTCTTTGTATTGGGCATAATTGCCAGTGAGGGTAGGATATTTTAAATGGGGAGTGTAATCTTTTGATTACTCGGGCTTATAATTTTTCTTCTTTAACTCTTCTTTTTTACGATCTTGTTGTGCTGCATCATTGAGCTCACTCTCATCATCGTACATCACTTGGTTCATCATCTTCGTTTCGTCATCAAACTGACCATTTTTGATCCCCCACAAAAAGGCAATCAAGGCTACACCACCTAACACCAATGATGCCCCTAGCATCATTGCAATTACCCAACTGTCCATTTTTATCCCTTTATTTATACATCCAACGACTACGCATCGAATTTCCTACCACAAGAAGCGAACTAATCGACATCGAAATCGCCGCAATGAGTGGAATCACGTAGCCCATCATCGCCAAGGGAATCGTAATGGAGTTATAGACCAATGAAATCCAAAGATTTTGTTTGATAAGTCCGTACGTCCGTCGCCCTATTGCAAACGCTTCCACCAATGAAACAAGGGAATCATTTAATAATACAACATCGCTCACTTCGATAGCAATGTCACTTCCATTACCCATAGCTATTCCTATATCAGCACGAGCAAGGGCAAGAAGATCATTGACTCCATCCCCTGCCATAACGACGACATATCCCTCATTATGAGCTTGGGCAATAAACTCAGCTTTTTGCTCAGGGTTCAAATGGGCGTGTACCTCATCAATCCCCACATCACGTGCCACACGGTGCGCTGCTGATTCATGATCTCCCGTAAGCATTACGACGCGTAAACCAAATTTCTTCAAGGTAACAATTGATTCAAATGCCCCCTCTTTGGGAAGATCCCGCAGATGATACGTTGCAACCAATACCCCATTGACTGCATAATAAAAAAGACTTTTATCACTGGATGAATCAACCTCAATCCCCATATCTTTCATGAAAAGGGCATTCCCCCCCGCAATCATCATCTCATTCACGCGTGCCACAATACCACGCGCTGGAATTTCCTGAGCCTCTTGAAGAAGTCCTTGTTCCATCGTCTCATCATGACGCTCTACATACTCCATAACCCCACGGCTAATAGGGTGTTTAGACGCACACACGAGAGAATAAAGATGGGAAGTTTCAAACGGATGGTGAATCACTTCTTCCACCACTTCGGGGCGACCTTGGGTAATGGTTCCTGTTTTATCGAGAACGACCATAGAAGCTTTAGCAATCGTTTCGATTTGGGCGGCTGATTTGAAAAGTATCCCCCTTTTCGCCCCCAATCCCAGCCCCACTAAGGTTGCTACGGGAGTCGCAAGGGCAAGAGCACACGGACAGGCGATAATAATGACCGAAATTCCCACCATCAACGCCCGATCAAAGCTCCCTTGTCCGAAATACCACACCCAAAAGGTTGCTATCGCCAAAAAGAGAATCGTCGAGGAGAAATGTTGTGACAGCCGATTCGCCAACTGTTCAATATTGGGTTTCTTCGCCATCGCATTTTCAAGAAGATTGACCAGATGGGAGAGGGTAGAGTTGGCGAAATCTTTCGTCGCTTTGTAGTGTATCAGAGCATCAATACTCGTCGTTCCGCTAATAATCCTATCCCCTACGTGTTTAAAAATTGACTCCGACTCTCCCGTCAGACTCGACTCATCGAAATTCCCCTCACCGTTAAGCACTTCACCATCAATAGCGGCGCGCTCACCGCTACGAATTCGGAGTATATCACCGACTTTTACCTCATTGACATTCACTTCACGGGTAATATCTCCCTCAACAATACTCACTTCCGAAGGAATATGCTTATTCATCATATCAAGAGTATCAGCGGCATTTTTACGACTCAAAACTTCCAAAAATTTTCCAAAAAGGACAAAGGTGATAATCATCGCTACCGAATCAAAATACGCTTCCCCTTTTTCCAATATCGTAATATAAATAGAGTAAAAATAGGCCAAGGTTGAACCCGTTACGACAAGTAAATCCATCGTTACCGCTTTATTTTTCAACCCATAATAGGCACCCCGATAAAAAACCCATCCGCTATAAAAAAGGACAGGGGTTGCTAATGCCCACTCCGCAATATTAAGAATCGTCTTGATCTCTTGGGTAATCCCTGTAAAATACCCTGCATACTGAGCCACCGCCACCCACATAATATTCATCACCGCAAACGTCGCAACCGCCATACGAAGATAATAATCTTTGCGCTCTTTATTGACACGAACTTCTTGAAGTGAGGTATCGTAAGGAAATGCGTTGTATCCGATAGCACGGATCATATCAATAATGGTAGAAAGTTTAAGTGTCTCACCATCCCATGTAATACGCGCTTTATTGTTCGTGTAGTTGATATGGGCTTCCAATACTCCGGGCATTTTGTGGAGTGCCTTTTCATTGAGCCATACACACGCAGCGCAATGAATCCCCTCTATCACCAACGAAACTTGATTCCACCCCTCTGGGCTTTTAGTAATAAAACGCTCCGCAAAAGCAGGGGTATCAAAATTGGTACTCGTCTCGAATTGTTCCGTAGGAGGTGCGAGGGTCGTCTCCCCCATTTTGCTATAAAAGCTCTCCAGCCCCTCATCACGTAACAGATGAAAAATTCCCTGACACCCTTTGCAGCAAAAACGGTGATTGCCGTCGTGGATCATCACCGAGTCGCTAAATTCCAAATGGCAATGATCGCATTTAATTTTAGACATACTCAAATTTCCCACACTCACGATTTTTTCGGACATAATTATATTGTCCGCAAACACCCTGCATCACAATATAAACGCCACTACACGAACGCAGAGCAAATCCTACCGCCATAGCAAGATTTGCCGTCGCTTCAAGTGGATCTATACTAAAAGGAACCATCGCACCCGTAAAAATAACCGTTTTTTGCAACGCTAATTGTGCAATAGTATCCGCACTCAAATCCATCGTATCGGTCCCGTGAACTACGATAATAACTTTTTCTTCGGCAGTAGCAATCGTTTGGGCTAGTAACTCCCTATCACTATCATCCATTTCCAATGAATCTTTATAAAGTATCCCCTGCACATCAATATCAATGACTAAAGAGTTTACTATTGTTGTAACCGCATGATTATCCTTTGGGACAAAAAGCTCACCACTGAGTGGATTATAACGCTTATTAAATGTCCCCCCCGTGTTGAGTATCAGCATAAAAGTTCTCGTAGTGAGTAGATAATTTTAGTGGCTTTTGAGGTTGAAGCCCTATGAGAGAGGAGAATATTCTTCCCCACCCCTGCTTTCAAAGCAGCTTCAATATCACGCTCATTATCACCGATCATAACCGAGCCCGCCATATCCAGTCGATACGTTGCTTGTGCTTCCAAGAACATTCCCGCTTCTGGCTTACGACATGCACACGCTCCGTCAATGCTTTCATGATGGGGGCAATGATAAATATAACTAATAGTAACACCAAAAGTTTTAAAACGCTCCACCATCCAGTCACTCAGTTGCGCAAAATCCTCTTCACTGTAGTAGCCACGTGATATACCCGACTGATTGGTAACAATGATGATAAGATAACCACCCTCTTGATAAGTACGACACACGTCAATAATACCGTCCATGAGTTCAAAATCTTCAATCTTATGAAGATAGTTTTTCTCGACGTTCACTACCCCATCGCGGTCGAGAAAGAGTGCTTTACGCAACCCCGCCCCCAAAAAGCTCTTTTTCGATAATGTCACAAAGAATATGCCCGATAAGAATATGAGACTCTTGAATACGTGGGGTAGCATTGGAGGGGATAACGATTGCGAAATCCGCCATTTGCGCCATTTTACCCCCATCTCTCCCGACGAGTGCCACGGTTATTACACCCCGATCTTTCGCCGATTCAAATGCGTTGATAATATTTTGCGAATTCCCCGAAGTAGAGATACCTATGAATAGATCCCCTTCCTGAGACATCCCCTCCAACTGACGGGAAAAAACTTTGTCATACCCGTAATCATTCCCAATAGCGGTCAAATTCGAGCTATCCGTCGTCAATGCCAGAGAGGGGATAGAGGGACGATCAAATCCATAACGCCCCACCAACTCGGCCGCAATATGCTGTGCATCCGCAGCTGAACCGCCATTTCCCGCAATCATCGTTTTTTTACCTCGTCGATACACTGCCACACACTCTTGAGCCACTGTAACAATCGTATTCAAAAGCGTATCATTCTCTAAAATAGCCTGTTTCGTTGCCGCTGAATCGGCGATTTGTTTGATAATGTAGTTTTTCATAGATGTCTCCTAATATTTTATCCCCGTCACCGAACGCACCTTCTCAATAATCGGCTGTGCGATAATACTCGCTTTCATCGCACCATTTTTTAAAATCTCTCGCACTTCATCCTGATGCGATTCATAATATTCACGCTTCTGGCGATAAGGGGCAAAATAGTCCCACAACACTTCGGCAAGGTAGAGTTTGAAATGACCATGCCCCTCACCTCCGCGCATATATCGTTCTTGCAATGCGATACGCTCATTGGCATTGAGGAAAAGTTTGACTATATTATAGACATTGCACCCCTCGAACTCTTTTGGCTCTTCTACCCCGATGACTTCGGTCACAATCTTTTTGATAGTTTTAAGTTGGCTTTTCTCTTCCCCAAAAATCGTGATGGTGTTTCCATAACTCTTCGACATCTTCTGCCCATCTGTACCAGGGACAGTCGCCACATTTTCATCGACTCGAAACTCAGGTAAGGTGAAGATATCACCATATTGATTGTTAAATTTGGTCGCAATATCCCGCGCAATTTCAACATGCTGTATCTGATCTTTTCCCACAGGGACGACTTGCGAACCAAACAGCAAAATATCCGCTGCCATAAGGACAGGATACGAAAAAAGACTATGATTGGAAGCAATTCCACGAGCCGTTTTATCTTTATAACTGTGCGCACGCTCAAGCAATCCCATCGGTGTAAAACCAGAGAGTATCCAATAAAGCTCTAACACCTCTTTGACATCCGACTGCACCCAAAAGGTACTTTTATCCGGATTCATCCCTAATGCTAAGAAATCGGTTGCCGCTTGCATCGTAAGATGGCTCAAACGTCCCCCGTCACTAAGGGAAGACATCGCATGATAATTGGCGATAAACGCAAACACTTCATGATCGTTTTGTGATTCGATCATAGGGAGGATCGAACCAAAATAATTTCCAATATGTAAATCGCCTGATGGCTGGATACCTGTTAAAACGCGCACGAGCACTCCTTGAATAAGGATAATTCTACCAAATAGTGACTTAAGCTTTCTCTTAAGAAAAAGTATGCTAAATTACCGTCATATCAAGTGTAAAAGGATTTATTATGAATGTTCAAATTCGCGCCAAAGAGATTAGCCTCACTCCTCACTTAAACAGTCACATTGAGACTGCTATCGAAAATTTTAAACGTTACCACTTGGATATTACAACTGTTAATGTTCTGATCGCCAAAGAAAAACAAGGAGTCAGCGTCGAATTTGACATCCATATTGCTCATGCACAACCTGTTGTTATCTCCGACACGGATCACAATCTTGATGCTGCCATTGATCTGGCAATTGATCGTGCCAACAAAGCACTCGGGCGATTACACGACAAAATGAAAGATCACCACGCGACTCCACTACGTGATATGGAAGTTCCGGGAGAAGAAATAGTAGAAACGGAAGCAGAATAATACTACCATGAGTAAAATCAACGTTGTATGCCCCCACTGTGGGGGCGTAAATGCCATTCCTCTCAAAGAGTCCTATACCAAAGCTATTTGCGGTCATTGCAAAAACTCCCTTCTCGATACCAAGCCCATCTCTGTTGATATCTCTTCCTTTGATCGATTGATGCTCAATGATGAACGTTTAATACTCGCTGATTTTTGGGCACCGTGGTGCGGGCCGTGCAAAAGTATGGCTCCCTCTTTCGAAGAAGCCGCACGAAGTTTCCCCCTAAAAACCCAATTTATCAAGATCAACACCGAAGAAGTTCAACAACTAGGGTCACGTTTTGGTATCCGTTCTATCCCTACTGTCATCGCCTTTAAAAACAACCGCATTGTTGATCAGTTCAGCGGTGCTTTACCTGCTCCTCAAATTATTGCTTTTGTCAAAAAACATCTGTAGCGATTAATCTCTTTTCGCTACACTTCCTCACTTTATTACGAGGAAAAAAAATGTACAGTTGGATGCTCTGGTTTCATATTATCTCAATGGTCTCATGGTTCGCCGTCCTCTTTTATCTCCCCCGTCTCTTTGTCTATCATGTCGAGAACAGTAATAACGCAGGGTTTCTTGAAGTTATTCATGTCATGGAGATGAAGATTTACAAATACATTGGTATCCCTGCTTTTTGGGCAACACTACTATCAGGTATTGCCTTGATCGTGATGTCCACACAGCATTATGGGATGAATGTCTTTGCTATGGGAGGATGGATGCACGCCAAACTCACCCTTGTAACGATTCTCGTCGCTTACTTTTTTTCATTGGGACATTATTGCCTCAAGCTCAAAGAGAATGGTGCCTATAAAAGTGGAAAGTTTTTTCGGATGTATAATGAAGTACCGACCTTATTATTGATCGGTATTGTTGCGCTGGTGGTTGTGAAACCGTTTTAACTCCCCGTTCGCCCTGAGCCTGTCGAAGGGTAAACGGAGAGAAAAGGTACTTTCCATTCGGAAGTGGAAAATCTATTCCCGTTCGTGGTGAGCTTGTCGAACCATGAACTTCACATACTGTAAATATTCACCCTTCGACAAGCTCAGGGCGAACGGAATACAAAAGGACAAAACTTATGCCTTTTCACGTCTACATCCTCCACTGCTCCGACAACAGCTATTACACAGGTCACACCGATAATCTCGAAAAACGAATCGCCGAACATACAAGCGGTGCGATACCCAGTTGCTACACATTCAAACGCCGTCCTCTAACTTTAGTTTTCTCACAAGAATTTCCTACAAGAGAAGAAGCCTTAGCATCGGAACAACAGATAAAAGGGTGGAGTCGTAAAAAGAAAGAAGCAATGATACGTGGGGATTGGGGTGAGGTTTCGAGGCTGGCTAAATCGATTCAAGAGTGATTTTTTAGCTCTCGTTCGTGGTGAGCCTGTCGAACTATGAACTTCTATGTGAATATCCACCCTTCGACAAGCTCAGGGCGAACGGGAAAATTATCGAAATAAGGAAATAAAAATTACCACATCGCTCTTTTCTTATGCGTTTGTGGTTTCTTAGAGACATTCTTACTTTTTGCTTTAAACAATACCGGTGTTCCTTCAAAATCGAACTGCTCGCGCATTTGATTCGTCAAATATCGGCGGTAACTAAAGTGCAACCCTTGAGGCTTATTCATAATCAACGCAATACGCGGTGGACGAATATCATACTGTGTCGCGAAATACAAACGAATATTCATACCATTAATACTTGGTAAGAGATGTTTTTTCAATGCTGCTTGGATCACTTCGTTGAGCTTACTCGTCGAAATACGTTGAGAATAATTCTCGTTGATTTTGAGCAACATATCAAAAATTCGGTGTACTCGCTGTTTGCTTTGCGCCGAAATTGTAATGATAGGAGCGTAGCTTAGAAACTTAAAGCGATCACGCACTTCTTGAATAATTTTGTCGTAATCCTCTTTTGGAGCCATATCCCATTTATTCAAAACAATGAGACACGCAAGACGATTTTTATCGACAAACCCCGCGATTTTCTCATCCAAATCCATAAATGGCTGTGACGCATCAAGTACGAGGAGTGCAATATCGGCATTTTCCAACATCTCTTCGGTACGCATGAGAGCATATTTTTCAATACCTAAAATTTTACCACGTTTACGAATTCCCGCAGTATCTATAAAGGTGATTTTTTTATCTTGATACTCAACTTCTTCATCGATAGGGTCAATCGTTGTCCCCGCTACGGAACTCACAACAGAACGCTCTTCACCCAAAAGGGCATTAAGAAGTGAACTTTTTCCAACATTAACACGACCAATAATCGCCACTTTCATTTTATCAGCATTGCCAGGTTCGTATTCTCTTACAAGCCCTTTAAATGCCTCTTCCATTTCAGCAAGATCATCATTCATCTCACCCTCATCATCCTCGTCGTCATCCAGATCATCGTCATCATCAGACTCTTCATCATCGCCATATTCTTGGACAAATGAATCAAAACCATCCATCTCATCCTCTTCTTCACTCACCTCAGGCTCAGGCTTGACGATTGCTGATTCTGGAAGGACTGAAGCTACCCAATTTAATAACGGTAAAATAGAACGGTTATGGGAAACTGAAATACCAAAAATATTATTGGTACCAAATTCGTAATATTCCCATAGTTTCTCTTGCATTTTGTCATTATCAATCTTATTGACAACCAACGCAATCGATTTCCCCATCGCTTCAAGCTCATAAAAAAGCTTTTTATCGTCTTCTTCAGGGAGACTTTTACCGTCTACCATAAAGAGAATAATGTCTGCTTTATGCGCTGCTTCTAATGATTTCTCTTTGATTCGGTCGAAAAGTTCACACCCCTCGTCCAATCCGCCTGTGTCGAGAATTTCGACTTGTTTATCAACAATTACAGCAACACGTTTTTTGACATCACGTGTCGTTCCCGCTTGCTCTGAAGTAATTGCGTCACGCTGTTTCAGTAAACGGTTAAACAATGAGCTTTTACCCACGTTTGGTTTACCGATAATGGCTAATTTTTGCATTAATTGCCCTTTTAAATAAGTTTTTCATTATAGCGTAAATGCACTTAGGGTATGATGGCATCATGAAACACTATAAATATGACCAATTTAAAAACGATATTCCACCCCTTGCATCTCTTTGTCAGTCATTTCAAGCTGATACCGTTGTTGCCATTGCACGTGGCGGAATGACACTAGCGCATGCGCTTTGTATGGCGCTTGATGTCCGAAATCTTCAAAGTATTCGGTGTGAAAGTTATGATGGAGAGAACCAACGATCTTCTATTACCATAATGGGCGAATGTGACTTTTCTCATTCCAAACGGGTTTTAATCGTTGATGATATTGTCGATAGTGGCAAAACAATGCAAGCAATTCTTGATGTTTTACATACCAAATATCCTGAGATCCACTTTCAGAGTGTTGCCCTTTTCACCAAATCCACCGCCCTCATTCAACCCAATATTTCTTTATATGAAGCCACGGATTGGATAGAGTTCTTTTGGGAAAGCGATTTCTTAAAAAGCAATTTGCTATAATCCGTCAACACACTATATTTTAAATTTTTTCAAGGACGTTGTATGCCAAAAGAGTACATTTTCACCTCCGAATCAGTTACCGAAGGACATCCCGATAAAATGGCAGATCAAATCAGTGATGCAATTTTAGATTACATCATTGAACACGACACCAAAGCACGTGTAGCATGTGAAACGCTTGTTTCCAATGGTTTTTGTGTCATTGCAGGCGAGCTAAAAACTACGGCTTACGCCCCTATGCAAGAAATTGCACGTCAGGTTGTTCGCGAAATCGGTTATACCGATGCAACGTACGGATTTGATTACCGTTCATGCGCCGTTCTCAATGGTATCGGTGAGCAATCTCCGGATATTAATCAAGGAGTTGACCAAGCCGATGGCGAAATTGGTGCAGGAGATCAGGGATTAATGTTTGGATACGCTTGCCGTGAAACCGATGTTCTTATGCCATTGCCTATCCATCTCTCACACCGCCTTGCAGAGCGTTTGGCGCAAGTACGTAAAGAGGGGATTATCCCTTATCTTCGTCCCGATGGAAAGACTCAAGTGAGTATCCGTTATGTTGATGATAAACCCGTATCCGTTGAAACAGTCGTTATCTCAACGCAACACGCCCCTGATGTTTCACAAGAAAAGTTACATGCCGACGTTATTAAAGAGGTGATCGAGTACGTCATCCCTCATGAACTTATGAGTCCAAATATCGTCTATCACATTAACCCAACCGGTAAATTCGTTATCGGCGGACCACAAGGAGATGCAGGACTTACTGGACGTAAAATTATTGTTGATACGTACGGCGGAGCTTGCCCTCACGGTGGTGGAGCTTTTAGTGGAAAAGATCCAACCAAAGTAGATCGTTCTGCTGCGTATGCTGCTCGCTATGTAGCCAAGAATTTGGTAGCATCAGGTGCGTGTGAACGTGCAACTATCCAAGTTTCGTACGCAATCGGTGTCGTTAAACCTATCTCTATTATGGTCAATACCCATGGTACAGCCGTAGTTGCTGAAGAAAAAATCGAAAATTGTGTTAAAGATCTTTTCGATCTAACACCTCGCGGTATCATTGAATCGCTTGACCTTTTACGCCCTATTTATCGCAAAACAGCTGCATACGGTCACTTTGGACGGGAACTTCCAGAATTTACGTGGGAAAAAACCGATAAAGTTGATGCAATTAAAGCCTATTTAGGTCTCTAATCTTATCCTTCCCTTCCTCTCGTTATTTTCAATCTAAATGAGAATGACGAAGAGGTAACACTCACCCATTTAAATCCTACTAAAAACTCCTTTTTTTAGCTACCTTTAAAAAAATTTTGTTATAGTTACTTATATTTATATTTAGAGGAGAACCTATGGCAGTAGTTATTAACGATACTTGTATTAATTGTGGCGCATGTATTGATGAGTGCCCAGTAGAAGCGATTGTAGACGAGGATGATAACCCAACGGGTGAAGAAGTTTACTACGTATACGGCGATAAGTGTGTTGAGTGTGTAAGTTTTCATGATGTCCCTGCGTGTGCGACTGCATGTCCTACAGAGGGTTGTATTACTTGGGATGAAGTTGGCGAAAGTCCATCTCACCGCGATGATATTAGCGCAGAAATGCGTTCAAGCAAAGCCAATATTGTTGACTAAACTATCAATTTGAGGGAGTTATCCCCCCTCAAATTCTTCTAACAATTCGTCTTTCTTAACTCTTTAATCTTACTCAAATTATTATTTCGCTAAAATCACGGTCTATTATTTACATAAAAACAGGAGCATTGATGGAACAAACATTGTCAATCATCAAGCCTGACGCCGTAGCAAAAGGTGTCATTGGAAAAATTTTGGATCGTTTTGAGACAGATGGTCTTAAAATCGCAGCAACCAAAAAAGTTCAGCTTAGCCGTCAAGACGCTGAAGCATTCTACGCAGTACACGCTGCTCGTCCTTTTTTCAACGACCTCGTTGATTTTATGGTAAGCGGTCCTGTTGTTATTACGGTTCTTGAAGGCGAAAACGCTGTTCAACGAAATCGTGATTTGATGGGTGCTACTAACCCTAAAGAAGCAGAAGCTGGTACAATCCGTGCTGATTTTGCTGAAAATATTGATGCAAACGCTGTTCACGGAAGTGATTCTGTTGAAAATGCAAAAAACGAAATCGCGTTTTTCTTTTCAGGTCGCGAGATCTCTTAAGTGACATTGATTCCGTTTAAGCATCTAAATTCTATTCCCTTAGAATTTAGTGTTGTCGTAGGCAATGTATCTTTTGAAGGAACATTAGTTCATAAAAAAGGGAAAATTGCCCAATTAAACGGTACAATATCAGGAACCATCCAAGTCCCTTGTGATTTATGTGCTGAAGTTGTCGAAAGAGTTCTAAATGAGGAACTTTCTTTTTATATTTCAGACGGTATTATAAGTGAAAATGAAGATGAGCTTGACATTGTAGAGATCACTACTCCAATGATTGAGATGGAAGAGCTTTTAAACTCAGAAGTTGAATTAATTAAAAGTGATTATTTTTGCTGTTCGCATTGCGAAGGTAAAACAGTAGAACAAGAGTTCTAAATTTAATATAGAAAAGGCTATAAAATGGCAGTACCTAAAAGAAGAGTGAGTCATACTCGCGCCGCAAAACGCAGAACTCACTATAAAGTTTCACTTGCTCGTCCTGTAAAAGATAAAGACGGCACGTATAAATTGTCTCATTACGCTAACCCAGTTACTGGTGAGTACAAGTAATCGATGATCAAAATTGCTATTGATGCAATGGGAGGGGACTTCGGTCCCGAACCAATTGTTAAAGGAACCATAGAAGCTCTCAAAGAGAAAAAGTTTGAAGCAATTTTGGTTGGCAAAAAAGATGAAATTTTATCTTTGCTACCCAAGGGCTATAGAGATAAGATTTTAATTATTGAGGCGAGTGATGTCATTAGTATGGGTGATGCCGCTACAGATGCACTTAAGCGTCAAGACAGTTCTATCTATAAAGCGGTAGAACTCGTTCGTAATGGTCAAGCTGACGGGGTTGTCAGTGCGGGTCACAGCGGTGCAACTATGACATTGGCTACGCTGCGATTAGGGCGACTAAAAAACGTATTACGTCCAGCATTGGTAACATCCATGCCCACTAAAAGTGGTAAACGAAGTATTTTGATGGATGCGGGTGCTAACGTGGACTGCAAAGCAGAACACTTATTTCAATTCGGAATTATGGGATATTATTACGCTCAGGATATGTTTAAAATTTCTAATCCTCGCGTTGGTTTACTTGCCAATGGGGAAGAAGATTCCAAAGGAAATGAAGTCACCAAAGAGACCTTCAAATTGCTCGAAGGGCAAAAAGGGTTTATTGGGAACGTCGAGGGAAATAACATCTTTGATGGTTCATGCGATGTTATCGTATGTGATGGATTTATTGGAAATCTTGTTCTTAAAGCCTCTGAGGGTGTCGCTTCGACTATCAGCTTTTTTATCAAACAGTATATCCGTAAATCACCCATCGCTATTACAGGTGCTTTACTGATGCGAAAAGTATTCCATCTTTTGAAAAAAGAGATTGATTATGCAGAAATCGGTGGAGCACCACTCGTAGGAATCAAAGGATGTGCAATCGTAAGTCATGGTAAAAGCAATCCAAAAGCGATCAAAAACGCAATTTTTCAAGCAATTCATTATGTCGATACTGGCGTAAATGTACATATTGAAAATCGTCTTGAAGAGCTTAAAAGTAAAAAATAGCGCTCACTAAAAAGGTCAATCATGTATGCAGCATTCCGTTCCATCGGGGCTTATGTCCCTACAAAAATCCTTACTAATGCTGATTTTGAAGCCATGGTAGATACCACAGATGAATGGATTTTTAAACGTACAGGAATTAGAGAGCGTCATATCGCGGCGGATGATGAGACAACAAGTGATATGGGAGTTAAAGCGGCAGAATTGGCGATTGAACGCTCTGGACTTTCTAAAAATGATATTGATATGATTGTGTGCGCTACTATCTCTCCTGATTATTTTTGTATGCCTTCCACCGCAACTATCATAGCAACCAAACTTGGGCTTGAGAAAGTAACTGCTTTTGATCTCTCTGCTGCGTGTACTGGGTTTGTTTACGCCCTTAGTGTTGCTCGTGCTTTTATTGAATCGGGGATGAAAAAGAATGTTCTCATCGTTGGATCTGAAAAGCTCAGTGCCATTACTGATTATACAGATAGAGGTACGTGTATCCTTTTTGGAGATGGTGCAGGCGCAGCTGTTATTAGTGCTACAACGGATAAATCAGAAGCGATTATCGATATTCACACGGGCTCTGATGGGGCGTATGCGGATCTTCTTATGTCTCCTAATGGTGGTAGTGGTTCCATCCATGATGATCCTACGGGTAGTGCATGTGTTATGAAGATGAAAGGGAATGAGACGTTCAAAGTTGCTGTTCGTACGCTAACCAATGATGTTGTCGCTATCTTAGAAGAGAATAATATCACCTCTTCCGCTATCCAACATTTCGTCCCCCATCAAGCCAACTACCGTATCATTAAAGCAGTAGGAGATGCGCTCAATCTAAAAGATGAACAAGTTGTTATCACCGTCGAAAAGTACGGTAATACTTCTGGTGCATCTATCCCAATGGCAATCAATGATATTTATGAATCGGGTCGTTTACAAAAAGGGGAGCTTATGCTTCTTGATGCTTTTGGTGGTGGACTTACTTGGGGAAGTGCTCTCGTCCCTTTTGCAGGAAAAAATATTTAAAAATTGCTACACTGTCAAATCTCTTTTTTATAAGGTTTGACATGCTCTACACTAATCCTCTTATTACGATTGACATTCACGAAAGTGAAATTCCTTGGCTCAAAATTTTTACCAATGCTTCCCATAAAGAGTTTTCACAATGCAGCGCAGAAGAAAAGGTCATGATTATTGACATGCTTGATCTTATTGAAGTAGAGATGCTAGAGTACTTCAAGCCTGAGAAGATTAATATTGCCTCTTTTGGTAATGTTCTACCACGTGTCCATTGGCATATTATGGCTCGCTTCAATGAGGATAGCTATTTTCCAGAACCAATGTGGGGTACAAAACAAAGAGAGGGATACGCAAAAGTAGCTCCAATGGAACCATTTTTAAAAGAGTTAAAAGAGAAGTTAGTTTTAAACTTTGGCTAAACTGTCATACCCTACTTGATACGGTATGACAGATGGCTTAGCTTCTAGGTCTGCTATCGGAACGATTTTGTCCGCTGAAGCTACGTGAACGATCTCCACGATCTCCGCCAGCAGAGCTACGCTCACCGCCGCCGCTAGCATTACGGTCATTGTTACCACGGTATCCGCCGCCTGAAGAGCTACGTTCTCCACTACCGCTTGCATTGCGATCATTGTTACCACGGTATCCACCACCAGTACTTCCGCCACGGTTATTGTTACCACGGTATCCACCGCCACCACCACGACGATTTCCGCCGCTGTCATTACCACGAGTTTGAAGATTATGAAGAATTTTCTCCATGCGCTCTGCTGAGATACCAATTTGATTTGGTCCAGCAACAGTATTGCGCTCCATCAAAACAGAGATCAATTTATAAGCAATTTGTTCTTGGTCAAACTCTTCTTTGAGTGCATCAAGAACTTTGTGTGCTTCATCATAAATATGTTGTTTTTCAATCTCTGCAAGAAGACGATTAACTTGAGAGTTTTTAACGTCCATTTTACTAGGAATATAAGCATGCTCCATTGTTGTTCCAACTTTGGATTTAATACGTTGAAGCTCTTTGAACTCAAGTGGAGTAACAAGAGTAATCGCTACCCCTTTTTTACCCGCACGTCCTGTACGACCGATACGGTGAACATAGCTTTCAGAATCAAAAGGAATATGATAGTTGAAAACGTGGGTAATACCATCAATGTGTAAACCACGAGCAGCTACGTCAGTTGCAATCAAGACATCAAACGCATCAGATTTAGCTCCCTTGATAACGCTCTCACGTTGACGTTGCTCCATATCACCATGAAGCCCTTTTGCTGAATAACCCGCAGCTGAAAGTACGTTTGAAAGACGATCAACCTCTTTTTTGGTACGACAGAATACAACGCTTTTTTTAGCATCTTCGGCATCCATCAAACGGATAATTGCATCATCACGCTCAGATTCTTCAATAACATAATACTGCTGTGCAATATCTGTATTGGTAGTTTCAGCTTTTGTGATAGAGGCAAAAAATGGGTTTACCAAAATACGCTCTGCAAGATTTTTGATAGGTTGTGGCATCGTTGCTGAGAATAACAATGTTTGACGTTCGGTTGGAAGATAACTGAAAATCTCATTAATATCGTCCAAAAAGCCCATGTCAAGCATTTCATCTGCTTCATCCAAGATAACCGTTGAAGGAGCAAAACCTTTGAGCATATCACGGCTTAGCATATCCAACAAACGTCCTGGAGTTGCAATGATAACTTGTGCACCACGATCAATAAGGTCAAGCTGACGATTATACGAGCTACCACCATAGATAGTAACAGTACGAGCACCAAGATGTTTACCGTATTTAAAAATCTCATCACTTACTTGATTTGCAAGCTCACGAGTAGGAGTAATGATAAGGATTTCAATTCCACCTTTGAGGTGCATTTTATTCAAAGCTGGAAGTCCAAATGCTGCTGTTTTACCTGTACCTGTTTGTGCTTGACCGACAACATCTCGCCCTTCCATAATAACAGGAATTACCATTGTTTGGATAGGACTTGGATTTTTGAAACCTGCTTGATCAATACTTTGCATAATTTCTTTACGAAGACCAAACTCCGCAAATGTTGGAAGCTCTTTATCGAGCACTTCTAGTGTTGTTTCTACATCATTCATATTATTACCTTTGTGTGTACGCCACGCCAACAAAAAAAGGAATCCGTTTTTCACATAATGAAAATATTTCCTAAAAAGCCCATGTTGCTATGTTGTGCGACGATGACGTTAAATATTGTCCTCTTGGACGACAAATTTTCAGAGAGTTACTCTCTTACCATGGAAGGTACCTTAGTAAAGTTTCAGACGAAATAAAGCTTTACGAAGGCACCCAAAAATTTCAGGCGAATTATAGCAAATAAAAGCATAATTATTCCTGACAAGCTCACTATGTTAAAAGCTAAAGGTAATCTTTAGTTTCAATTTGTTTAGTTTTCGTCACAAATCTTTTAATATTGGTCTACTATACTTCCGAAAATTATTATATTGGAGAGTGACTATGTTTAATGTACGTATGGAAAAAGAGTGTGGTTGTTTTAAACGAAGTGGAATGCCATCGGTCAAAACTTTTGACAATAAAGATGATGCGTTATCAGAAGCTGGAGAGTGGGCTGAAGAGATGAATGAAACGTTTTGTAAAAAACACAATTTTGCAGTTATTGAAGAAGGTAACGATCTCGTTATCACCGTAGCTATGAACTAAGACACCTTAACGGTGTCTGTCCAACCAAACCATTAACCCTTTTTGTCCATGGAGACGATTCTCTGCCTCTTGGAAAATAACACTCTGATCCCCTTCTAATACTGCCTCACTCACTTCCACACCACGATAAGCGGGTAAACAATGCAAGAAAATAGCATACGGATCTGCTATTGCCATCAATGCTTCATCCACAATATAACCCGTAAAATCTTGCAGCCTTTGAGCTTTTTCTTCTTCTTGCCCCATTGAAATCCATGTGTCCGTGGTAATAACAGTTGCCCCTAAGACAGCTACTTTTGGATCATGGGTAAAACTGATTTTTGCACCACTTTCGCTTGCAAGCATCAAAGCTTCTTCGACAATATGAGGATCACACTCATACCCTTTAGGGGTTGCAACTCGTAGCTCAAATCCAAGTTTTGCAGCCAACATCAGCCATGAGTGAGTCATATTGTTCCCATCCCCTATATAAGCAACAATTGGATTTTCATGGCGACCACACTCCACCATCGTCATATAATCGGCAATTAACTGCACGGGATGATAACTGTCGGTGAGACCATTGATGACAGGAACGCTTGAAAACTGCGCAAACTCTTCCAACATCGAATGCTCAAATGTCCGAATCATTACCATATCGCACATGGATGAGATAACACGAGCGGTATCTTTGACTGGCTCACCGCGTCCCAAATGGATATCACGATTGGAGAGGAACAACGCATGCCCCCCTAGTTGAAACATACCTGTTTCAAAACTGACACGAGTACGTGTTGAACTCTTTTCAAAAATCATCGCCAACGTTTGCCCCGCTAGATAGGGGTGGGGCTTCTTGGCTTTTTGCTCTTTTTTAATAGCTAATGCCAAATCAACAATCTCTAATATCTCTTTTTTGGTATAGTCTTTTAACGTTAAAAAATGTCTCACAAAAATCCCTCATTTTCAAAAAATAATCATAGCATAAAATTATTTTATTATTGTAACAGCCGCGCGACCTCTTTCGCGTGATAACTAATAATAATATCTGCACCCGCACGCTTAAATCCTATCATAGTTTCCATCAGGACACGATTATAATCAATAAGTCCTGCGTTGCCTGCGAATTTTAACATTGCATATTCACCGCTCACATTATAAACAGCGAGAGGAAGTTTAGAGGCTTCACGTATATCACGTATAATATCCAAATAGGCTAAAGCAGGTTTCACCATCAAAATATCTGCACCCTGCGCCTCATCGGCGAGGCTTTCTCGGATGGCTTCACGACGGTTGGCGGGATCCATCTGATACGTAGAGCGGTCTCCGAAACTGGGAACCGATTCAGCAACATCACGGAATGGTCCATAATAACCACTTGCAAATTTAGTCGAATATGCCATAATAGGTAAGTTAGGGTATCCACCAGCGTCAAGTGCATCACGTAACGTCGTGATAATTCCATCCATCATCCCTGAGGGGGCAATCATATCCACACCTGCACGGGCATGAACGAGAGCTTGTTGCGCTGAAATCCCTAAGGTTAAATCATTATCTACCGTTTCATGGACGTGATCGAGAATTCCACAATGTCCATGATCGGTGTATTCACAAAAACACAAGTCAGTTACGACGAACATAGTAGGATAAGCACGTTTGATAGCCCGCACCGCTGTCGCAATAATTCCGTGATCGCATAAAGCATCGGAGCCTACAGAATCTTTCACTGCAGGAATACCAAATAAAAGTATCGAATTAAGCCCTAATGATTGTAATACGCCACACTCCTTGAGTATTTCATCCAAACTCATTTGATAGACACCCGGCATTGAGGAAACTTCGGTTTTTATCCCCTCCCCTGGTTTCACAAACAATGGATAAATAAAATCATCTACACTCACATGCGTTTCTCGGACTAACGAGCGCAAAGTCGAGTTCGAACGTGTACGGCGAAAACGGTTCATTGGTAACACTCCCTAAAAATAATGGGTGAATTGTACTGCTGATTTAATTAATAATCCATTTTTAAAAAACAACGATTATAATGCCCCTTATGAAAACTATTATCCCCACTTTTGAAAAATCTGCTATTGCCAATCTGCCGAGTAAATATGGGCACTTTAAAATTCGTGCTTATAAAGAGGGATGTCAAGAACATCTTGCTATTTTTACTGAAAACTTTGAAGCTGTTGAAGCTCCATTGGTTCGTATTCATTCTCAGTGCCTTACGGGGGATACTTTTGGAAGCATTAAATGCGATTGCAATAATCAGCTCAAAAAAGCACTCAAGCTCATAGGCAAAGAGGGTGGCTTGATCATCTATCATGCGCAAGAGGGACGAAATATCGGACTCGTCAACAAACTCAACGCCTACGCCCTTCAAGATCAAGGGCGTAATACCATCGAAGCAAATGTAGAGCTAGGATTTGCTCCCGATGAGCGTACGTACGATGTAGTTCGTGAAGTATTTAATGATTTCGGACTTACAAAAATTAAACTTTTAACCAATAATCCTGCCAAAGTGTTAGTAGTCGAAGGATTGGATGTTGAAATAGTGGAGCGTATCCCTGTTATTATTGACTCTAATCCTTATAATGAAGGTTACTTAAAAACCAAAAAAGAGTATATGGGGCATCTCCTTGACTAATTTACACAGACTTATGCGGGCACAAGATATTACAGTCGATGAGCGTTTTTACGAATACGCGCACCAATACAAAGAGTTGTTATTGAAATGGAATAAAATCCATAATCTTACAGGAGCAAAAACAGCAGCACAAATTGATGAATTTATTGTCGATGCTGTAGCTCCCATCACTTTTCTACCTCCTTTTAAGAATGGGATGGACATCGGAACAGGAGCTGGTTTTCCGGGGATGATTTTGGCATTTGCCCTCCCTGATACTCATTTTACCCTCGTTGAACCTCTTGCCAAACGTGCTAGTTTTTTGCAGTTTGTGAAAGCGGATTTGGGACTTACCAATGTGGATGTAAAAGCGGTAAAGGTGGAGCAGCTTACCCCTCAATCGTTTGATTTCATCACATCACGCGCCGTTACTGATACCCAAATGTTATTAAAACTCTCCGAACCTTTTCGAAAAGAGGGGACACTCTTGCTCTTCTATAAAGGGGAGAAAGTCTATGACGAAGTAAACGAATCGTTGAACTATCAGATCATCGAAAAACATCATCGTCACTATCTTCTAATTGAGTCGTAAATTATGTTTAAACTATTACTTTTTATCGGTCTTATAGTCGGTGTTTATTATGTTTTTTTTGCCAAAAAGAAGTCTCTCAAAGCACCTGAAAATGATCTCTCACTCGAAGAGGCAATGATTCCATGTGCAACGTGCGACACCTATATTCAGTCAAAAGAGGCGTTAATGAGTGGTGGTAAATATTACTGTTGTTCTGAATGTTTAAAAAATAAGGATAAAAAATGATTTTATTTGGTCACTCCCTCATCCCATCAGAGCGTTTTTATCATGTTGAGTCTATTGATGCGATTAGCAACACCCCATCTAAAGCGGTTATTGCCCTCGTTTTTGAAGAACAAAACCTTGATATAATTACCCATCTTCAGCTTAATTCGATCCGTTTCGCCCTCTATATAACGACACCCGTTGAAGCAGTTTTGGGTGAAAACCTTCGTGCTACATACCTCATCGTCAATCCTGAAAATGGTTCTGCTATTCAAAAAGTAGCGGAACATTACCTCTTTGATGCCAAAGTTTTAGGATATTGTGAAGAGGAAGAGAATCTTGAAGAGCTTATTGATATGAGACTAGATGGGGCGATTTTCGGTGAGGCAATCGTAAAGATTACCTCTTAATACCATTCTCGTTTCAAATCTTTATCCAAACACGCCAAAATCTCGTACCCAATCGTTCCTGCTGATGAAGCGTATTCATTGGCATTATCAAAAATAAGTAACTCTTCCACATCGCTTGAAAATGCAACACTGTCCATTGAAATACGTCCTCTCAATGCAACTCCCTCAGGAGTAACATACGTATTGGAAGCCGCACGTTCAAGCCCATTGGCGTATCCTAAATCATACATTGAAATCACTTCATCCGCTACCGCTTCATAAATCCCATTGTATCCGACGCACTCCCCTGCCCTCAAAACACGTGTAGAAATTCTTTTCCCCCACAACGAGAGGAGAGGTTTAAGATCAGGTTGAGGAAGCGTTTTATCCATCTCCAAACATCCATAAAGAGCGATCCCTACACGTACCATTTCATCATTGGAGACTCCACGAAATGCCCCTGCGGAGTTAGCAATGTGAAAGCGAGGATTCCAACCGTTTTTGACAGCAAGTTTTGATGCGCCTATCTTGACTTCCTCAAATTTTTTCCGCTGCCAAAACCATTCAGAGCTAAGGGTGTCGGCACTCCTGAAATGACTCATCACCCCAACACACTCCAATCCGCTTTTCGCCATTGCCTCAAATGCAATCTCCAACTCATCAGGTGCTATCCCGTTGCGGTGCATTCCCGTATCAACTTTGAGTTCGACTTTCGTCCCTCGTGGAAATCTATCGGTTAAATGAAGAGAGTTAAGAACATAATGAAATTTAGGATTGGTACGAAACATCATCGTAGCAGGAAAATCCGAAAGGATCAATATCGTCTCGAAAAACGGTTCAATCTCCACCGCTTCACGCTCCAACCTCACCACTGCGTGTTTGATCCCATACGCCTGCGCTGCTTTGGCTATCAAAATTGCTCCATGCCCATACGCATTGTCTTTTAAAACAACGGCAATTTTATCTTTTCCACCGACTTGATGTGCGATAATGTCGAGATTATGAATGAATGCCTCACGGCTTAATTTTATTGTTCCCATACTGATATTATATTGCAAGGTAAGTTAATGCGCTATTTCCCCGCTGAATTTGAACCCCAAAGTTTTGTCCAATTAATCTTCCCTCACCCTCAAAGTGATTGGGCTGCTTATTTAGAAGAAGCTCGCCACTGTTTTGTTAATATTGCGAATGCTGTTGCCCGCTATCAGCCATGTCTACTCGTCTGTGATGACGTTGATAGAGTCAAAAGTTATTTCAGCTCTCATGAAAATCTGATTTTCGTCCCCTATCAAAGCGACGATACATGGGCACGCGATTGCAGTTGCCTTTGCGTCATCGACGAGGAAGAAGATGAAGCGTTACTTCTGGACTTTACTTTTACAGGTTGGGGTGGGAAGTTTGATGCGTCACGGGATAATGCCATGAGTAGCACTATCGCTCACGTTTACGGTGCACCTATGAAAAAAATTGATCTCATTTTAGAGGGAGGTGGGGTAGAATCCAATGGCATGGGTTCCCTTCTCACCACTGCCGAGTGTCTCCTCAACCCCAATCGAAATGCTCACCTCTCCAAAGAGCAAACTGAAGCACTCCTCAAAAAAGAGTTTGGAGTGGAGCAGATTTTATGGCTCAATCACGGTTATTTGGCAGGAGATGATACCGATAGTCATATTGATACCCTTGCTCGTTTCATCGACACGAATACCATTATGTATGTCCAATGTAATGATAAAAATGATGAACATTATGAAGAACTGAAAAAGATGGAAGAAGAGTTACAAGCATTACGAGATTTGGACGGTGAACCGTTTAAACTCATTGCCCTACCAATGACAGAGGCGCATTTTTACGACAATGAACGACTTCCTGCGACGTATGCAAACTTTCTTATTATCAATGATGCCGTATTGCTCCCCGTCTATAACGATCCCCACGATGCCCAAGCGATTGCGATTTGTGAACGTGCCTTTCGTGGACGTACTATTGTCCCCATCGACTGTTCGGTACTTATTCGACAGCATGGCTCATTGCACTGTGTTACGATGCAGTTTCCTGAAGAGGTGGGGTTACGGGTAGGGTCACCCTCCCCTATAAAAAACAGCAATTCCGCTATAATTGCGCATAGTTAGACCAAACCAATTCAGGGTTCACCCATTATCAATTTTTAAAGCATAATGATAGATGGTCTTATTTTAGCAGTACTAATCATTCAAGTATCGTGTTTGTCATAAATTTGGTTAAAATAATAGAAGAAGCTTGTATTTACGAGTAGCTCTCAAATAAAGGGGTGAAATGAAAATTTTAATAATGCTACTAACCTTGTTTAGTTTTATCTATGCAGCACAAATCGATGAGTTTGCTGCTGAAGTGAATTATTTACGAAACTATGAGATGGCTATGAAAACTGCCAAAGAGCAAAACAAACCCGTCATGCTGGTAGTTGTAGCCGATTATTGTCCTTGGTGTAAAAAGTTTGAAAGAAAGACGCTCAAAGATTCTGCTGTTATGGCAAAAGTCAATGAAAACTTTGTAAGCATTGTCATCGACAAATACAAGGATAAAGGTAAGTATCCCGAAGAATTTTTGACTCCCATAA
>Ga0172379_10000792_pt1 | contig 73631 bp, 65 predicted proteins | sample GrowelOW334metaG_FD_119756 | JGI IMG/M metagenome (GOLD analysis project Ga0172379, IMG submission 119756) | Groundwater microbial communities from an aquifer near a municipal landfill in Southern Ontario, Canada - Groundwater well OW334 metaG | ecosystem: Environmental > Aquatic > Deep...
AGGCCGAACCGAAGTTGCGCGAAACGCGCAGGCTCCAATGAACCTGTAAGTTTCGCGCAACAAAGGTGCAGGCAAAAAACGGCGATTGCAGCCAAAATTCCTTATGTCGGACAGGCTCCTAGACGGCCCGGGTCTTTTTGGCGGCCAGTTTTTTGTAGTGTTTGAAGTATTTTGCAACCTTTTTCACAAAGCTTTTGGTTTCCGGGTAGGGAGGGACGCCGTGCCACCGGTCGACGGCGCCTTCACCCGCGTTATAGGCCGCCACGGCCTTGAGGATGTCTTTCCGCAGGATGTCTTCGGCTTCGAGCGCGGCGTAATCGTCCACGCCGTAGTGTCCGAACAGGTACCTGAGATAACCGATCCCGTATTTGAGATTGATCTCGGGATCGTAAAGCGCTTCCTTCGCATTTTTCAGGCCCAGCTTTTTGGCGGTGTCCGGCATTATCTGCATCAGCCCGATGGCCCCGTCCGTACTGGTGAGGCCGGCATCAAATGCGGATTCTTTGTGGATAAGCGCCAGGACTAGTTCCAGGTCCACTCTCTGCGCGGACGCTTCCTTTGTTATTTCGTCCAGGTATGGGACATTCGGTCCGCCGATCCGGCTTTTTGAATACGACGCTTCAAGCAGACCGGGTTCGGCGGGAGACTGTCCGGTTTCCTGGAACACCTTAAAGGACAGCGCTTCAGTGAGCGGGTCCTCGGACATGTCGTCACCCTGGTCGCCGGGGTCCGCGGTTCGCTCCGCCGAACGCGGCTGCGGAAGGTCCGCGTTCCGTCCGGCGGCTGCTGAGTCCAGCGCGCTCAATTCGTCAAAAGACCTGACCTGCGCCATGACAGGCGTCCAGTTCGCTATGACGGCGGCCTCCGCTAAAACCAGTGCTATCCTCATAGCAAAGTGTAGCCCCCCGACGGCCGACTGTCAAGAGTACTTGGGTCCGGGCACGCTATCGACCGACGTAGCTGTTTATACTAAATGTTTACATCTATGGACAGGATAGTCAGGATAAGAACATCAGAAGAGTTAATCGGCGTTAATTTGCGGATATCTCCGGTAGTTTTATGATTAAAAATTTTTACCGGCCTGGTGTTCCAGGACGGTTATCATTATTTTAGCGCAGGCTTCCGCGTCCGAAAGAGCGTTGTGGTGGTTCAAAGGAATGCTGAGGTGGTGGCACACATGGGACAGCCTGGCCGGAGAGATCTTTAAAACATTACGGGCCAGTTTGACGGTACACCGGAAAGGCTGTTCCGGAGGTTGCAGCCCCGCGGCCGCGCAGCAGGCGTTGAGTACGCCTTTATCGAAACTCGCGTTGTGCGCCGCGAAGAATTCCGCGCCCTTAAAGAAGGCGTCCAGTCTGGGCCAGAGCTGACCGAAAGTGGGAGCGTCTTTCACGGCGTCCCAGGTAAGGCCGTGTATCTCCGTAAAGATAAAGGTCCGGCGCGGCGGCCTGATGAGATGGTGTTCTTTATCCACGATCCTGCCGCCTTCCACGCGCGCAAGCCCGACCGAACAGGCGGAATCCCTGCCGTAATCGGCCGTTTCGAAATCTATAGCTATGAAAGAAGGCATGTTCCAGGATCGGTTAAAAATTTTTACTATACCCCGCCCTTTAGGGCGGGGTTGCCTTGCAGTAAGAGGGAGTTTGGCCGTTTGAAGGCCATAGGCCTTGATACGGCACTTACGCAAGTATTGAGGGAGAAAGGAATTTCTCCCTCAACTCCGACACGGGGATGGATAAAACCCCGTGTCGGGTACGATAAAATGTCGTTTCACGACATTTTATTATACAAAATAAGGTAACATAGGCTTATGACTATCCGCCGCGCGTCCCTGGCGAAAGCGCGGTTTATTATACAAGGTATCTTTCGCGGGTAATCTGTTATGAAAAAAGGACATTTAAAAAAAATGCTGCCCCTTGACGGGGCCGCCGCGCTTAAAGCTATAAAAGACCCGGTGCTGGTGCACGACCTTAAGGGCCGGATCCTGTTCGCCAATCAGCCCGCGGCGGCCTTGAGCGGCTATAAGCGCGAAGAATTGGAGGGGATGAACATAAGAAAGCTGGTCTCCCCCGGACAGGCGGGTAATGTACCCGGCAGAATAGCGGGGATCCGCAGGAAGGGCTGGTCTGTTTTTGAATCCGAGCACCGGCGTAAAGACGGCAGTATCCTGCCGGTGGAGGCCCGCTGCGGCATGGCAAAGCTGGGCGGCGGCAGGCAGGTGATCTGCATGGCGCACGATATAACCGGGCGCCGCAAAGCGGAAGAGGAACTGGAAAGATACCGCCTGCGCCTTGAGTCGCTTGTGGAGGACCGCACCCGTGAGCTTAAGGCCCGCCAGGAACGGCTTGAAGAAAGCCGGGCCGATCTGCACGCCCTCACGGAGAACACCAAGGACGGCATCTGGTCCGTGGACAGGGACTACCGCGTGCTGACCGCGAATTCGGCTTTTATCAGGGATTTCAGGGAGTTCTTCGGCGGCAAACTGAATGCGGGCGGGGATATCCTCAATATCCGCGCAAGATCCCAGCGCTCTCTATGGAAGGCCCGCTACGACAGGGCTTTCGACGGCGAGCATTTTATGGTGGAAGAGTGTTACATGAAGCGCGGCCGCAAAAAATGCCTTGAAGTGTCGTTCAGCCCGGTGCTCTCCGGCAGGACGGTGATAGGAGCCGCCTGCTTTTCACGGGACGTCACGGCCCGCAAGGCCGCTGAGGCGCTGCTTCTGGACGCGGAAGAGCGCAGCCGCCTGATCCTGAAGTCTTCCGGCGAGGGAATAATCGGCGTGGATACTTCCGGCCGCGTACTGTTCGCGAACGACGCGGCGCAGAGGATGCTGGGCTGGACCTTCGAAGAGCTCCGGCATAAGAACCTTCATGCCATGATCCACCATCACAGGCCGGACGGCTCCGTTTACCCTATCGAGGCCTGTCCGATGTTCGCGGCTTATACTAGGAAAACGGAGAGCCGCGTGGAAGACGAACTTCTGTGGCGCAAGGACGGGAGCCGGTTCTTTACGCGCTATTCCGCCCAGCCGATGCTGAAGGACGGGGGCGTGACCGGCGCCGTGATAACATTCAGCGATGTGACCGTCAGAAGAGAAGCCGAGGAGGAAGTGGAGCGCCAGCGCGCCCGCCTGGAAAGCCAGAACAAGATGCTTATGACGCTCGGCAGGAGCAAGAAGCTGGAAGGCGACGATCTCCAGGCGGCTTTCAGGGAGGCCACGGAAATAGCCGTCCGCGCCCTCGATACCGAAAGAGTGAGCGTCTGGCTCTTCAAAGAGGGCCGAGCGGAACTTGCCTGCCGGGACCTTTATGAACGGTCCACGCGCGCCCACGGCTGCGATCTGTCCCTGCGCGCGAAAGACTACCCTTACTATTTTAAAGTGCTTGAGGCCGACCGGGTCATAGCCGCCCAGGACGCCGCCGGAGATATCAGGACAAAGGAACTGCGGGATAAATATTTTCTGCCTAACCGGATCGTCTCCGTCCTGGATGTTTCCGTGGTGCTGGAGGGTAAAACCGTCGGGATCGTCTGCGCCGAGCATACCGGCCCCGCGCGCGCCTGGCGGCCCGACGAACGGAACTTTATCGGCGCTATAGCCGATTTTATCGCCCTGGCCATCCTGACTTTCGAGCGCAGAAACCTTGAAAAGATGAAGGAGCTTCTTACCCATACCATTATCCACGATCTTAACAATCCGCTCACCGGCGTTTCCACAGCGGCCGAACTTATAGGCGAAGGGCCCAAAAACAGCCTTACGCCGGACCAGAGAGAGGCGCTGGGCATTATCACAGTGATGAGCAGGGAGATGAAAGACATGATCTCCAATATCCTGGATATCAGCCGTATGGAAGAAGGCAAAATGCCCCTTAAACTGGAAGTCCTTGACCCGGCCGCGGCCGCCGCGGAAGCCGTCAGCTCGGTCGCGCTGATCGCCAGGGCCGGGAACAAACGGATCGAGCTGGTCTCCCCCGCCGGCCTCGGGCCGGTCTGCGCCGACAGGGAGATCCTGAAGCGGGTGCTGGGAAATCTGCTCGGGAACGCGCTTAAATTCGCTCCCAGGAATTCCAAGATAGAACTGAACCTGTCCGCGGACGGGGAGTTCCTGGCCTCTGTTTCCGACCTCGGGGAAGGCATCCCGGAGGAGTATTTGTCCGCTATCTTCGAAAAGTTCGTGCAGGTGGAGAACGGAAAGGCCTACCGGCAGGGCGGCAAAGGACTGGGGCTTACCTTCTGCCGTCTGGCCGTGGAGGCCCATGGCGGCAGGATCTGGGCCGAAAACCGCCCCGGCGGCGGCGCCGCATTTTATTTCACGCTGCCGCTGGCCGCTAAGCGCCTTAAGGCGAAAGCCGCCTGCGTCGGACATTAAAAACCATGTGCGAAAGATATTCTCTATCGTTCGACGCGGCCGGGCTGATAAAGCGTTTCAGCGTCAAACCTCCAAGCATGCCGGTGCATCCGAGCTGTAATATAGCGCCGGGCCGGAGCTCCCCGGTGATAGCCGGCGGCGTTATAAAGCTGCTCAAATGGGGCTTTATCCCCGGCTGGTCGGGCGGCGAGATAAAAGAGGGTTTTATAAATGCCCGCGCGGAAGGCCTTGCGTCCAGATCCGCGTTCCGGACGGCCTTCTATAAGAGCCGCTGCATCGTGCCCGCGGACGGTTTTTACGCGTGGGCGCACACCGCCGGAGAAAAGGTGCCTTACCGTTTCGAACTTAAGGATAAAAGCCTGTTCGCCATGGCCGGGGTTTATGACGAGGCTACGGGAACTTATGCCGTCGTCACCTGCGTTTCCAACGCTCTCATAAAAACGGTGCACCACAGGATGCCGGTGATCCTCGACAATCCGCGGGAGAAACTCTGGCTGGATATGCGCGCCAGCAATACCGAGGAACTCCTGCCGTTCCTGCGGGCTTACGATTCGGCCCTGATGCACGGGTACAAGGTTTCCTCCCTCATAAATTCCCCGGAAAACGACTCCTCGGAATGTATGAAGCCGCTGGAATAGCGCGGCGGGACGGATTTTGTAAAATATAGCGATGACTAAAGACCGGCGCGGACTTTTCCTTTCTTTTTTCCAGCTGTTCCTGGTTTTTTCCCTGATCACCCGGTGCGCGCTGCTGGCGACGGCCTGGCGGGAGCTGGACCACGGGTTTTGGCTTCTCCTGAAGATCTTTCTTTCGGGTTTTTTTTACGACTGCGCCGCTTTTTCCTACGCCGGTCCGGTCCTGGCGCTTTACCTTCTGGTCCTGCCTGAAAAGATATATGCCGCCCCGTGGCACCGTCTCGTAATGCGCGGGCTGTTCTTTGCGGCCGCTTTCCTCCTGGCCTTCGATCTGGCCGCCGAATATTATTTTTTTTACGAGTTCGGCGTGCGCTACAATTTCATAGCCGTCGACTACCTGGTTTACACCAACGAGGTGCTGGGCAACATAAGGGAGTCGTACAACCTGCCGGTGGTCCTGCCGCTGGTCGCGGCCTGCTCCGCAGGCGCGCTTTGGCTTTTCGGCCGCCGCCTGTCCCGCGCTTTCACGCGGCCGCTCGGTTTCCGCCTTCGTCTGGCCGCGGCTTTGCCGGCGTTCTTGGCCCCGGTCCTTTGTTTTTTCTTCCTGGACGGTCGTTTCGCGCGGGTCTCCGGCAACGAATACGCCGACGAAGCGGCCATGAACGGCCTTTACTCGTTCGGTTCGGCTTTTCTGAACAACGAACTGCCTTACGACAAGTTCTATGCCTGCATAGACCAGGCCGCCGCCTTTAAAGAGCTGCGCGCGGACCTGGCGGAGCCGGGGGCGGCCTTTAAGCCCGCGGTCCTGGACATCGACCGGACGATAAAGGCGCGCGGGCCGCTGAAAAAACTGAATGTAGTGGTGATCGTGGAGGAAAGCCTGAGCGGGGAATATCTGAAGGCTTTCGGCGCTTCCAAGGGGGAGGGAACTTTGCCCAACCTCGACGCCCTCTCCGGCCGTTCGCTTTTTTTCAACCGTTATTACGCCGCCGGCACCCGCACCGTGCGCGGGCTTGAGGCCATGACCTTGTCCATACCGCCGCTGCCCGGCACCTCCGTTATCAAGCGCCCGGACAACGGCAATTTCTTTTCCTGGGGTTCGGTGATGCGGGAGCTGGGTTATGCCGGTAAATTTATATACGGCGGTTACGGCTACTTCGACAATATGAACGCTTTCTATTCCGGCAACGGCTTCGGGATCGTGGACCGCGCCGGCTTTGCCAAAGACGAGATCACCTTCGCCAATGTCTGGGGAGTTTGCGACGGCGACCTGCTGGCCAGGACCATAAAGGAGGCCGACGCCGACCATAAAGCCGGCAAGCCGTTCTTTTACATGGTGATGACCACCTCCAACCACCGCCCCTTCACTTATCCCGAAGGCAAAATAGATATCCCGCCTTCCACGCAAAGCCGCAAGGGCGCCCTGAAGTACGCCGACTACGCCGTCGGGAGGTTCCTGGCCGTTGCGGAGAAGAGGCCCTGGTTCAGGGACACGATCTTTGTGATCACCGCCGACCACTGCGCCAATTCAGCCGGAAAAACCGAGATCCCCGTACAGAATTACCATATTCCGCTTCTGATCTATTCTCCGGCGCATCTCAAGCCCGCCGCGGTCGATACCCTGTCCGCCCAGGCCGACCTCGCCCCGACGGTGCTGGGACTTCTGAACGCTTCTTACGAAAGCCGGTTTTTCGGCCGGGATATTTTGAACGGGCATCCGGAGGGGAGGGCTTTTCTTTCAACCTTCCAGAAAATGGGGCTGCTCAAGGACGGCCGCCTGGCAGTGCTGGGTCCGAAGAAATACCTGAAGACCTACGACTGGAACGAAGCCGCCCGGACCGTGACCGGGACTTCGGAGGACAAAGCCCTGGAAGACGAAGCCGTTTCCTTCTATCAGGGCGCCAACTATATCTACAAACAGCGCCTGAACAGAATACCCCCGAACCCCAAAAGGTAGCAGCTGCCTTTTGCCCCGAAACAGGGGGCTTTCCATTAGGCGCAATAGAGAAGGCGGCGTCTGCCTTTTGCAGAAATTTTGTGGTTCAAGGAGCGTTTATGGATAAGGTGGAAGAGCTGCAAAACCGTCTGGACCTGCTGCTTCAATTCGGCGGGGTGGTGTATAAGGAAACCCGCCTGGACAGGCTGCTTGAACTTATCGCGGCGCAGGTTAAAAAGATCCTGAACTGCGACCGCTGCACCGTTTTTATCCTGGATAAAAAGACTAACGAACTCTGGTCCAAAGTGGCGCAGGGTATACGGAACTCCGAGATCCGGATGCCCGGCGGCAAGGGGATAGCCGGCGAAGCGGCCGGCTCCGGCCGTACTATCAACATCCGCGACGCATACAAGGATCCGCTGTTCAATCCTGAAATAGACCGCATGACGGGCTATCAGACCAGGACCATCCTGGCCGTGCCGCTTAAAGATGCGGGCGGCAATATCATCGGGGTTTTCCAGGCTATCAATAAGAACAAGGGGTGTTTCGATCACGGCGACGAAGGCGTGCTCCGGCTTATAAGCTCCATCGCCGCTTCGGCGATCGAGAACGCGCAATTGTACGAGCGCCTGTACAAGGCCCAGCTTGAAACCATTTACCGCCTGGCCATAACCGCGGAATACAGGGACCAGGAGGATACCGCAGTGCATTTGAAACATGTAAGCGCCTACACCGCGCTGATAGCCGGCGGGATGGGCTTGTCGGAGCAGGAAACGGAGAACATCCGTTATGCCAGCCAGCTGCACGACATCGGCAAGGTGGCTATACCGGACGCTATACTTTTAAAGCCCTCAAGGCTGGACCCCGTGGAATTCGTGGAGATGAAGAAACACGCCTTGTACGGCGGCAAGATCCTTTGTGACGCCGAAAGCGAGCTCCTGAACATCGCCTGCCAGATCGCGCAATCCCATCATGAAAAATTCGACGGCACCGGCTATCCCGCGGGCGCAAAAGGAGAAGAGATCCCGCTTTACGCCCGCATCATGGCGGTGGCCGATGTTTTTGACGCTTTGTGCATGCACAGGGTGTATAAACCGGCCTGGACGCCTGAACAAGCCAGGGCCCATATCCGCGCTGAAAGCGGAAAAGCCTTCGACCCGGCCGTGGTGGCCGGCTTTGAAAAAGTTTTCGAAGAGCTGGTGAAGATCAGGTAATTGCGAGTTACCCGCCGCGCCGCTTATTTCACCAGTTCCGCGCTGAGTATGTAGTCCAGTTTCGGAAAATCCTTTTTAAAATACGCGTTGCCTTCCATCTGGGCGCGTCCCTGGTCGGGGCCCATGCCTCTGGGGGCGCCTTCGCCGTAGCCGGAATAAATGCCGTCCACAACCTCCATCCCTTCTACCACTTTGCCGAAAGGCGAGAAGCCCATGCTGTCAAGGTTGGTGTTGTTTCCGTAATTTATAAAGAACTGGGTCGTGCGGGTGTCGGGGCCGGCCATGGCGTAAGTTATATAGCCTTTCAGGTTCGACTGCGCGACCGTATCGTCTTTTATAGCGGCCCCGCGCCATTGGGCGCTGACCTCGGGGTTGCCGTGTATGCCGAACTGCGCCATAAAGCCGGAGATAACGCGGAAAAAGGCTATGTCGGTGAAGTAGCCGATCTTTACCAGGTTGTAGAACCTGTCGGCGCCGAGCGGCGCCCAGGCGCGGGTCGCTTCGATCGTGAAATCGCCTTTGGTGGTCTTGAATTTGGTTCTAAACACGGCGGGAGCTTTTTCATCGGCTTTTGAGGGGTTCAAGAGTGCGTTCATATCGGTTTTTATTTCCTTGTCTCCTGGTGTAAGGTTCGTCTGCGCTACGGTTCCAGGCTGCACCGCGGTCTGCGCGGCGGCTGGGACTCCTGCGGCCGGGGCCGTTTCCTGCTTGTTGGCGGAGCAGGCCGCGGCGGCCAATAAAACTGCAAAGGCCATAAGATTTCGTACGGTTGATGTCTTCATAGCCATATTTTGCCTTTTTAGGAACGCTTTTTCAATGCGGAAAATTTGCTCCGGCCGGGTGAAGTTATATAAGATTAGTGCGGGTGGTTGGGAAACATAAAGCAGGAGGGTTAAATGATGAAAATGAAGAACTTGTTGCTCTGCGCGGCGGTTGCCGGTTTAATGGCCGGGACCAGTTCGGCCGGTGAGGCGAAAGCGCCGGCCAAAGCCGAAGCCTCTACGCTGGAAAATCTCCAGACAGCCTACGACGGCGAAACCAACGCCAAGACCCGTTACGAGGCGTTCGCGGCGAAAGCCGAAGCCGAAGGATATCTGGGCGCGGCGAGTCTGTTCAAAGCGGCGGCTTTGTCCGAAAGCATCCACGCGGCCAAGCACGCCAAAGCGCTGGAAGCCATGGGCGCGACGCCCAAAGCCGAGCTTAAGACGCCGGTAGTGAAAGCAACCCGCGAGAACCTTAAAGAGGCTCTTAAAGGCGAGAACCATGAAAGCAAAAAAATGTATCCGGCTTTCCTGAAAAAAGCCGAAGCCGACAAGAACCAGCAGGCCATATACAGTTTCAAGGGCGCGATGGCCGCGGAAAAGATGCATGCCCGGTTCTTTGCCAAGGCCTTGGCCGACCTTAAGGACTGGAAGGCGAAAAAGAAATTCATCGTCTGCCAAACCTGCGGCTATACTACCATGGACCTGTCGTTGAAAACCTGCCCGGTGTGCTCCCAGCCCCGCGAGCAGTTCAAAGAAGTGGAATAGCGCAGCATGAGGGCACGAAGTCATGAAGGCGATATTTAAAACTTTGCGGCTTCGCGGTTTATGAATATCTAGGAGCCTGTCCGACATAAGGAATTTTGGCTGCAATTGCCGTTTTTTGCCTGCGCCTTTGCGTCGCTCAGCTTACAGTCTCATAGGAGACTGCTCGTTTCGAGTCGCTTCGGCTCGGCTTCAAAACCGTCAATTTCGCCTTAAAAACCTTATCCCGGACAGGCTCCTAGGACCGGCTTTGTGAGCCTGGCCGCCCATGACTTTGTGCCCTTTGTTTTTTGTATATGAAAAAGCTACTGCTTGCCACCTTTCCCGTCGGCGCGGCCGCAGCGCTGTACTTTTGGTTTTGCGATAACAGCTCAACCCCCGCCGGAAACCTTTTTGCCGACAGGGCGGGCCTGGTCCTGGCCTTCGGCCGGCTGGCTGGGATCATAGCGGCGCTGGGTATTATGAAGCAGCTGCTGCTGATCTCCCGGGCCAAATGGCTTGAGCCGCTTTTCGGCCTGGACCGCCTCACGCGCTTTCATCACCTGGCGGGGCTTCTTATCCCCATAGCCCTGTTGGCTCACCCCGTGCTGATCGTCCGGTACCATGCCATGCAGACGGGCAATAGCTTTATCGCCCAGTATCTTACGGTGCTTGGCTGGGAAGATGTCCTGGCCGCCGCCTGCGGGGCGCTGCTTATTATCTCCGCCGTGATCCTTTCGTTGCCTTTCGCGCGGCGGCGGCTGAGCTATGAGGCCTGGCACAACGCCCATCTGGCCTCTTATCTCGGTCTGGCGTTAGCCGTCGGCCACCAGTTCGCGCTGGGCGGGGACCTTTCCGCGCCGCTTCCGTATTTCGCCAGGACCTGGTACGCGCTTTATGCTTTCGCCCTGGGCAACCTGGCCTGGGGCCGGGTTTTTAAACCCCTCTGGCTGTACCGCAAGCATAGGTTTGTGGTGGAAAAAATAGTGCCTGAAACCACGGAGGCGGAGTCTGTCTGGATAACCGGGTGCGACATGGCGTCGCTGCCCGCCGAAGCCGGCCAGTTCGCCCTGCTGCGCTTCTGGGCTCCCGGTTTCAGGTCCCAGGCCCACCCTTTTTCCATTTCAAAGCCGCCGGACGGCAATTATCTGCGGTTCACTATAAAAAAATCCGGTGATTTTACCGCTTCGGTGCATAATTCGCTGAAGCCCGGCACCCCGGTCCTTATAGACGGTCCCCACGGCGTTTTCACGGAAAAAAAATGCCTGGGCGACAAAGCCCTGTTCATCGCCGGGGGCATCGGCATCACGCCCCTGCGCTCGCTTGGCGAGCGGCTCCGGGCGTCCGGCAAGGACTGCGTCCTGCTTTACGCCAACCGCGCGCAGAAAGATATAGTTTTCAGACGGGAGCTGGAGGAACTTGAGGACCTGGGCGGTTTTACGGTGGACCACATCCTCAGCGCCGATCCCGAATGGCCGGGCGAAAAAGGGCATATCGACGCCGGCCGGATAAAGCGCCTGGTCCCGGATTTCGCGGAGCGCGACGCCTTCCTGTGCGGTCCTCCGCCCATGATGACGGCGGTAACGAACGCGCTTATAAGCCTCGGCGTTTCCAGAACCCGCATACATTCCGAGCTCTTCTCGCTGTGACCACAGGATGGCCATGGACATTCATGGCAGGCATTCCTTTATCTCTCCAGAATAAGTACGGCGTTGGGGGGGAGAACCGCCGGGAGGTCCCGCAGTTCCTCGAAGAGCGGCCGCCAGCCTTTCAGCGCCGGCGGGGGGAGCGGAGTTTCCTTTGCCGAGGGGTTAAGCAGTACAAGATAGCTGCGCCCGTTTTCTTTGTAAGCCGCAGCGCTCAGCGCCGGGCTAAGTCCCGCCGGAGGGGCGGTTTGCCGGCCTTTCAGGAACACCGGGGCCATGCGGTCCAGTTCCGCCGCCATCCGTTCGTAACTGCTCCAGCGCTCAGGCCGGTCGGCCAACGTCGTCCCGTCCTTGGAATGGTATGAGAAATAAAAAATACCCTTCGCGCCTCGTACAAGCGCCAGGTAGGTCATAAAGCGCACCTGTTCGAATGTGGGAAAACCTCCCACCTTCTTAACCCTGCGCTGCGGGTATTCCATCCAGTCGAAGGCCTGCAATACCGCCCACACGGGTTTGTCCGGATTTTTCGCGTCCAGCGCCTTCGCTCCTTCCCGCACAAGCGTCACCTGCTGGCCCACAGAGCCCAGCTCCAGGTGCGGCACCGGGTACCAGTCCACCATAAGTATGTCGGCGGCGCCGCCGTAGGTGAAGGCGGCGCCGCCTTCACCCATCACAAAAGCCGTTCTTTGCCCGGGGGACCACTCTTTTGCCCTCCGGTCCATCTTTGCAAGTTCCGCGAGAGGCACTTTGTGCACTTCCGGTTCGTCATAAAGATACCAGGCCAGCATAGGCCAGCTTTTGGCCGCCTTATCGTAGGCCGAGCCTATGATCATGTCGGGGGCGGCTAACATCTTAAGGCCCAGTTTCCCGGCCTCCTCCGCCAGCGCGGCCAGCAGTTCCGGAGACTGCCCATAGGTCTGGAAACAGTTGAAACCGGCGCGTTTTATGATCCGCAGTTCCTGCGGTTTGTTTATGCCGTACATGCACACCGGCATGTCGCCCGCGGCCCGGACGGGATCCGCGGCTGGTAAAAGGAAAAGCAAGAACAGAGTTTTCATTTGTAAAATCCCCATTTTATATGCTTGGACAAAGCACGCCTGTTTATGGTATCATATCAGTATACCTAATTAGTCATGGAGACAGCAAAATGAAGCTATTCTGGATAGCGTTGGCCGCGGCTTTGATAGGCATTTTAGGATTTTTTTCCATCAGGACCACGCCCGGTCCGTCGGACAGTTTAAAGATCGCCAGGATCACCGGCGTGGTTAATGTCGTAAAGGACGGCGCGGTGATAATGGCCCTTAAACCCGGCGACGCCTTCCCCGAGATCAAGGACGGCTCCATGACCTTTGTCGTGGCGTCCGGTTCCATGGAAATGCAATATGACGGCGGGACCATCACCGCGGGCCCCGGTTCCAGTTTTACCGTGACCTCCAGCAAGGGCCGTCTTGCCATCGCCCTGGGCCCCAGCGCTCCTGTCGCTATAAAAACCAAATTCAACCAGAATCTCTTGCTTACCCCCAGGAGCGAGGTTACCATGGTGACCTCCAACGACGAAGTGGAGGTGGGGGTGGGCAGAGGCGATGTTGTCGCAAGCAATTCTTCAGGCGGAGAGGTCCGCAACATTAAAGCCGGCGAAACCGCCTCCCTGCACGCCCCCGCGGGTTTTAGGGACGCCCCGGGCCTTTTGCCTAATACCCCGGAACCCCCGTCCTCGCCGCCGCCATCCACGACCGTCATTCCCACTCAGACCCTGGAGGAAGGAACAGAGGTAAGCGGCTCCAATCCGTAAGGAGCCGGCGCTATCGATCGGAAAAACATGAAAAAAATTTTAACAACGGTTTTAATGCTGGCCTCGGTTAAGATGTGCGTCGCGCAGAACGCCCAGTTGGTCCAATTCGGCGACCTTGAAGTAAACCCGCTGATCCCGGTCCAACGCGGAATAAGTCCTCTGGTCGCGGTCCAGCAGGGGTACGACAGCAATATTTATCTCGACAAAAACGCTCCCAAAGCCGCCTGGATCAACCGCTCCGGCGTGGGCGTCGGTTTTGTAAGCAAAGGCGGTTCACGCCTTGATCTGAACGGCTCATACATGCTGGAGTTCTTGTCCTATTCCCGTTCCCCCAAGATCAACAATGCCACGCATCACCTGGCCACGCTGTCCGCCAAGGTCCTGCTGCCGCGGAATACCTCCGTCACCCTTGACGAAGATTATAAGCAGACCACGGACCAGGCCACCTCCGAACTCACCGCGCGCGCTTTGCGCGTGGAGAACACCGCCGGTGTCGCCGTGGAAGCCCCGCTTCGCGGTAAACTGGGTTTCAATCTGGCGGCGCAGCACACTTATAATAACTATCTGGCAGGCATCTACAATGTCCTGGACCGCCAGGAAGTCCTGGCCGGCGGCGACATCACTTATAAAGTGCAGCCCAAGACCAACTTGGTCCTCGGCTACCGTTACGGCACTATGAATTACCGTCTGGCCTCCGCCGAATCCGGCGATTCTTCCTACAATAACCTATCTCTCGGCCTGACCGGAAATATAGCACCCAAGCTTGCGGGCCTTGTAATGGCCGGCGTCCAGTTCCGGAACTATGAGCAGCACCTTAACCAAGCCAAAGATAAAGCGACCATCGGCGGCTATAGCGCCAGGCTGGCCTGGAAACCCGAGGAACTGACCGATGTTATCTTCTATGCCAAGCGGGCCGGTGTTGAAACCACATATCTCAACAGCCGCTATTACATCTCCAGCATGGGGGATGTAGAACTTTCGCGCCAGGTGCGCAAAATCAAGGCCTCCCTGGGCTTAGGATACGAAAGCGTTGTTTTTCCGGAAAAAACCGCAGCCACCGGCAAAAAACGCCGGGATAACAATACAGGCGTGCGCCTTACCGCCGAATACAATATACAGACGTGGCTCAAAGCCGGCGCCGCCTACGCCTATAAGAACCGCGCCTCCAACGAAAGCGCCTTCGCGTACAGCGACAACCTGGTCAGCATAGATCTTAAAGGAATGTTTTAACGGCCTTTGGGCGGCTTAAGTTTCTCCGCAACGAGCACCTTTACAGCCTCTTCTATCTGTTTCATCACCGCTTCGTAAACCGCGGCGCTTTTCCCCATCGGGTCCCGCAGTTCCCCGCCGGCCAGCAGGCGCGTCTTGCCTATGCTCCTGGGAAATTTATCCGCCAGTATTTCTGAATGCCCTTTCTCCATCACCAGGATCAGTTCGGCCCATTCTATATCCTCTTCCGTCACCAGGGCCGGTTTATGCGCGATGTCCGTTACCCCGGCCTGTTTTAAAAAAAATTCAATCTGCGCGGGCATCCGGCAGTAAGGCTGAGCGGCCGTGCCGCGCGAGCGGGCCATAAAACCGGCCTTGGCGCCGTAAAGCGTTAGTAGTTTTTCCGCCGCCGGGCTGCGGCACATATTACCCGTGCACACGAAAAGTATCTTCATCTCCAAATTTTACCTTAATTCCGGGGCATGTATATCTTGAATCTCCGTTAAATATACTGCCCCGGAATTGAAATAAGGTAAAATTTAGGCATTGATGGAGATCTTGCTGCTGGGATCTGTTGTTTTTGCTCCGCTGGCTTTCGCTTCCGTGGAGCCTTGGGCTTTCGGCCTGTTGTATGCCGTCTTCTTCGGTATGGCGGCTTATATCTTTGTGACCGGCCGCGGGCGGGCCGCTAATCCGCTATATAAAAATCTGCTGCCCGCCGTGCTGTGCGTGGCGGCTATAGGCCTGCTACAGGCCCTGACGGAAAATCCTGTCAGCGCGCATCCATCCCCGCTTTTTACCGCCTGGCGGCCCGCCACTCTTAACGCCGTGGTAACCTGGCTGTTCTATGCCTCCGTCCTTTATTGCGTGCCGCAGATAATCACTACCCCGCGCCGCCTTAAACGGCTGCTGTGGGTGATATTCGCGACGGGGGTGTTTATAGCGCTTTTGGGCATGCTGCAAAAGACCGGGGATAATACTCTGGTCTACGGCCTGCGCCGGGTTCAGGGCGAGGAGCCGTTCGGCCCTTTCGTCAACCGCGATCACGCCGCCACTTTCCTTCTTATGTCTGTCATGTCCGGGCTGGGGTTGTTTGTTTCCGGGTTCGGGGCGTTGAGGCGGGGCCAGGGCCGCGCGCCATTTTTTGACGTGTTGGCCGCGCAGCTCCTTAAGTTGGTAATGATCTGCGCCGCGGTCTGCGGCCTCATCCGTACGGATTCGCGCGGGGGGCTGCATTCTTTCGCCCTGGTCTCGGCTGCCGCCGGGTTTATTTGCGCCGGTTCGCTTAAAGCGCGAAAATTAAGGATGGGAGTTTACGCCGGACTTATACTGCTTGCGGCGGTCTACGGCGTTTTTGTTTCACAGAATAAAAAACTGCTGGGCTTAAAGAACGGCTATTTCGACACTTCGGTCGTCATGCGGTTTTCAATGTACAAAAGCGGGTTTGACATGTTCGGGGATTTCCCCGTGTTCGGCGTCGGCCTCGGCGCCGTGGAATACGCTTTCCCTTATTACAGGCTTCCGGGCATTCCCGAGGACCGCCTGGTGCGTCATGTGCATAGCGACTGGTTGGAACTTTTCCTCCAGACAGGTCTTGCCGGCGGGCTTCTTTACCTAGCCGGTTTCCTTGCCGCGCTGTATTTCTTTTTTAAAACCTGGTCCCGCGCGCGGTCGTTTACGCTCAAGGCTCTTTGCGGCGGCGCTTTGGGCGCGATAGCCGCGGTTTCGGCGCATAATCTGACGGAGTTCGGCACACAGATGCCGGCCAATGCGCTGGTTTTTTATATCCTGCTGGGCGCTCTCGCCTCGAAACCCGCCGTGGAAGGCAGGCCCCGCCACGATCCAGCGTGCGAAGAGCCGCCGCAACGCAGCCCCGCGCCTCTGCCCTATGCCGTTACGGCCGCCGTTTTGGCCGTGCTGCTTTCCGCCTGGACCCTGCCGCAGTTCATAGCCTGGCGTTATGACCGGCTGGCAAAGGACGCGCCTTTTGACCGGAAAATAAAATTCCGCGCCGCTTCGCTTAAATGGGCTCCCGGGCCGCAAGCCGCCTTCCGTCTTGGCGCGGATTACTACAACCAGGGCCTTATAGATAAAACAGCCCCCTGCGCCCTGTTCAGGGATTCACGGCAGGTCATAGAGCCGTATCTGCGCCGCGCCGCTGTAAATTACGATCTTAACCGACTGAAGGGGTTCCTTCTTCTGCAACTGGAGAATTGTTCCGCCAGTGCCGGGTAAATACCGATACACCGCCCGAGCCGGTCAGGATCGGTAGCCCATATGGCAGACGGGGGAACCTGAAATCGACAGCCACCCCGAAAATAAGCTATAATCATAGATTATCCACACATCACCACGGAGACAGAAGAATGAAACTATTTCAAATAGCGATATTGACGGTTGCGGTATCCTTCGGCGCCGGCGCTTTTGCCAAGCCGCCGTCACGGCCGGCGGGGGACCTAAAGATCACCGGGGTCACCGGTACCGTTAATATCGTAAAGAACGGCGCTGTGGTAATGACCATTAAGGCGGGCGACGCCCTCCCCGCAGTTAAAGACGGCTCCATGTCGTTTGTCGTGGTGGACGGCTCACTCGAACTGCAATATGGCGGCGGAACCATTACCGCCGGCCTCGGCGCCAGCTTCACCATAACAGACAACAAAGGCCGTGTTTCCATAACACTGGGCTCCAGCGCTCCGGTATCCATAAAAACCAAATTCGGCCAGAATGTGCTGCTTACCGCAAACAGCCAGGCCGCTATAATTACGAAGAACAACAAAGTGGAAGTGAAGGTGGTTAAGGGGCATGTCGTTACAAGCAACGCCTCCGGAGGCGACACGCGCGATCTCAAAGCCGGCGAAACCGTTTTTCTGCGCGCGCCCGTGACGCACAGGGACGCGCCCGGTCTTTCCGACAAGCATGATCATGACGAGCCGACCCCGTCGGACCCGTCGCAGACGACGGTACACCCGACCCGCACCCTGGAAGAAGGTGAAGAGGTCAGCGGTTCCAATCCTTAAATTACGGCTTCAATCGCGCTCTTTGTGATATAATCATATCCATATGAAGACAGGCGCTATATTAGTTCTAACCATGTTCGTTTCCGCTTGCGCCGGGCCGCGTCCCGCGCATCCCCCGGTTAACGCGCCTGACCAGCAGTCCGCCATGGAACAGCGCCTGCTTAAAGCTGCCGCCGACCTCAAGAGCCAGAGCCAGGCAAACTACAAAATACAACCCGGCGACCTGCTGGAAATAACCGTCTTCAAAGAAGCCGACATGTCCCGCACCGCGCGCGTAAGCGGCAACGGCACCGTAACTTTCCCGCTGGCCGGCAATCTTAAGCTTGCGGACCTTTCCGTGCCCGACGCCGAAAGGTTCCTGGCCGAAAAACTTTCCGAATTTCTGGTCAAACCGCAGATCTCCGTGCTCATAAAGGAATACGGCAACAAGCAGATCTATGTGCTGGGCGAGGTTAAAAAGCCCGGCGCCATACAACTGCCGCCGGAGGGCCGGCTTACCGTGCTTGAGGCTATAACCCTGGCCGGCGGCTTCACGGATCTCGCCGCCCCGGACCGTACCAAGGTGCTGCGCAACGCCAACGGCCAGAACCAGAACATCCCGGTGGATATCGGCCGCATCACCAAACAGGGAGACAAAAGCGCCGACATTTTCCTCGAACCTAACGACACCGTTTATGTCCCCCAAAGTTTTTTTTGAGCGTCCAGCCGTCTGACCGTCCGGCGGTTTTCGTGGCCGGGCGGTCTTATTCTTATGACTAATCAGGAAAAAATTTATGAACGATAACAACCCCGACAACGACCAGGAAATGGATTTCGCCTACTATCTCGATCTGATAATGCGCCGGCGCTGGGTGGTCGTCTCCGTGTTCGTTTCCACGCTGATAATAGCCGCTCTTGTGACTTTTAATACCCGCCCGGTCTTTCAGGCCCAGTCCCTGCTGATCATAGAAAAAGAGCGCGGCAATAACGGCGTCTCCCAGGGCGGCCCCATGGTCGAACGCGGCGACGAGGACTATTATCAGACCCAGTATAAGCTGCTTAAAAGCGAGGCCCTGCTTAAAACGGTTTACACCCGCCTGAATCTTGAGACTCTCCCGGAATTTTCCGGCGTGTACGGCTATCTTAAGCTGATGAAACCTGTCGTCGTGTCTCCGGTCCCGCGCAGCCGCCTGGTCTATGTAAAAGCGGACTCCTTCGACCCGCAGCTGGCCGCCAGGATAGCCAATACTGTGGCTGAAGTTTTTATAGAGCAGAATCTCTCGAACCAGCTTTTTATTTCAAAAGACGTCCTTAAGGCCTTGCAGGGCGAAAAATCCGGCGAGCAATCCCGCGAGGTTTATGAGTCCCTCCCCGCCGTGGTGAACAACGTGCTTATACAACAATTGAAAAAAGACGCCGCCCAGCTGGAGGCGCAGATGTCGGAGGCCTCCGGTCATTACACCGCCAGGCATCCCCAGATCATGTCCATGAGGGCCAATCTTCAGACATTGCAGAACCAGATCCAGTCCGAAACCGACAAAGTGGTGCAGAGCCTTAAAATAGACCTTTCCGGCCAGTTGATGGGCAACAATATCCGTCTTATAGACGCGGCCGTGCCGCCCTTAAAGCCTGTAAAACCCAATAAACTGCTTAACATGCTGCTTGGCCTGATAGGCGGCCTGGCGCTGGGCATGTTCGCGGCCGTGCTGGTGGAATTTATAGACCAGACCGTGCGCACGCAGGATGATGTGGAAAATAAGCTTGGCCTGCCTTTCCTGGGCGTGATCCCGCTTACCGCATATTCGGAAAAGCAGGCGCCTTACAGCCACCTGCTGCTGCGGGAGCCTTCGCTTATAGGCGAAGCCGTCCGTAATCTGCGGACCATGGTTGACTTCGCGGAAGTGGCCCAGAAAAGCAAATCCTTTATGGTGACCAGTTCCGTCCCTTACGAGGGCAAAAGCTTTGTGTCGGCCAACCTGGCCGCGGCCATAGCCCAGGCGGGTGAAAAAGTGCTTATAGTGGACGGGGACCTGCGCCGCTCCAGCCTGCACAAAACTTTCCGCGTTTCAAATTCCAAAGGCCTCAGCGATTTCCTGGCCGGCGGCCGCAGCGCGCATGATCTTAAACCGCTTATCCAGGAAACGGATGTGCCCAACCTTTTTGTTTTACCGTGCGGCCCCAGGCCGCCGAACCCTGCGGAGCTGCTTAATCTGCCGCGGCTTTCCGCCTTCCTTGCCTGGGCCGGCGAGGATTACAATCGCGTAATTATAGACTGTCCGCCCATGTTCCCCATAAGCGACGCCCTGCTCTGGGGCAAATGCATCGCCAACTGCATTTTTGTGGTCAAATTCGGCAAAACCCGCGTGCCGCTTATAAAAACGGCCGCAAAACGCCTTGCCGCCTCCGGTATAAAGCTGCTAGGCGCCGTGGTCAACATGTCCAAATTCGGCGGGCTTTCCTATTCCTCCTACGGCTATGACCAGTACAAATCCAAATACAGTTACCACTACGCCCCGGACGCCCCCGAGCCGCCGGAACAGCCCTGAAAGTGTTTTATTAAAAATTTTTGCGGCAAAAATTGTTACCATCGCCCGCCTTTTAGCGCGGTGCTGTCTTCTTGAAAGCCTTGTTTTCACCGCGTTTTGCAGGGACCGCTGTGAAATATTGCCGGCGCACTCCGGAGGTCTGCCGATCGGCATCCCGGCAATACAGCCTCTTACCGCTCCCCAAAGTCCCATCCCCGTATGGGACCTTATGCTCAGGCGCATATTATAACTGCGCGTTATACTATTATTAACAGAATAGGAAGCGTTTAATTTTTTAGCCTTAGCCGGGGTCCAGGAATCATGCATCCTGTTCCCCTGAGTACTAAGATCCTCATTCCTGCGGGTTATTGGCGGGAATCCATATATAACGGACCTTGCGACGAATGCATACGAAAACCAAAAGCTTCCGCAAACAATTTCCAGCTAATATGGCCACTAATGTGGCCTCTTTTATAATCAATATAGTGGTGGGCCTTTTCATGGTCCCGTACTATATCCGGCATCTCGGGGTCGCCTCTTATGGGCTTATTCCACTGGCTACCTCTCTTACCGCATATCTAAGTCTCATTGCTATGGCTCTGAACGGGGCTGTTTCAAGGTATCTGGTCATCGACATCCACAAGAATGATATCGCGTCGGCAAACCGTGTTTTCAATACGGCTTTTTTCGCTATTACAACCCTGGCGCTTGCTCTTATTCCGGTAGGCGCTGTTTTGTCATGGTATGCACCGCATATTTTCAGCATCCCGGCGAATGTTGAGGGCGGCGCTAAGTGGCTTTTCTTTTTATCTATGCTGAGTTTTTTGGTTGGAATTATAACCGGAAATTTCTCCGTTTCCACTTATGCCTTTAATCGGCTGGATCTTCAAAACCTTATTAATATTTCAGCCGTTGTCGGCCGCACCCTGCCTGTGATCATTTTCTTTACCCTGTTTGGCGCAGGAGTTCAATGGGTCGGGTGGGCTTTCATGGCTGGGGCTTTGATAGCATTGTCTTTGAGCGTTCTGGCTTGGAGAAAACTTACGCCGTTTCTTGCCATAAACACCAGAGATTTTGATTTGAAAAAACTAGGCCAGTTAACCAATATGGGCTGGTGGCTCACAATAAATCAAGTGGGGACCTTGTTGTTCCTGAACACGGATATAATAATTGTCAATCTGCTTTTTGGCCCGGAAATTACAGGCAAATATGGCGCGGTTATGCAGTGGCCTATGCTTTTGCGGACTATGGCCGGAGTTTTTGCGGGTGTCTTTTCCCCTATGGTGCTTATTTTGTTCGCGCGCGGTGATCATGAGAAGATGCTGTTGTTGTGTAAAAAGTCCCTCAAATTTCTCAGTTTGGGCATGGCGTTGCCTATAGGTCTTATTTGCGGCTTTGGCGGCATAGTTTTAAAACTTTGGCTAGGGCCTGAATTTACCAGATACTCAGTTCTATTGGTCATAATGTGCGCTCATTTGAGTGTAAACCTTGCTGTGTTGCCGTTGTTTTCGATACAAACGGCAGCCAACAAGGTCAGGGTTCCCGGCTGGGTTACGCTTGCAAGCGGTGTCATGATGCTTATTCTGGCCTTGATCTTGGGTAAATTCACTCCCTTGGGTGTATACGGCGTGGCGCTGGCCGGCGCCGTTATGCTTACTCTTAAAAATGTGGTGTTTACACCAATATACGCAGCTATGATCCTCGGCATAAATAAAACCGCTTTTTTAAACCCGCTTCTTGGCGGCGTAACCGGAACGATCCTGGTATGGGCGGCGTGTGTTGTAAGTAGTAAAATTGTTATGCCGGGATCATGGATAACGCTTATTGTTCCCTCAATCCTTATAAGCCTGGTTTATTGCGCCGGAGTTTATTTTAAAGCGATAAACCGTGAGGAAAAGGAAATTGTATTGTCGGTTATAGGATGAAATGGCCAATGTAAGTCAAATTATTAAGAATGAATTATGCTCCGGCTGCGGGGTTTGCGCCGGGGTATGCCCTATTGCCGCTATTGAAATGAACTTTAATGCTGCGGGAGAATATAACCCCGATGTCAACGATGCCTGCACAAATTGTGGATTGTGTTTAAAAGTTTGCCCCTTTTTCGACCCTAATCCGAACGAGGATGAAATTTCCGACAGGCAATTTAAAAATATTCCCGATATCAACTATAACAAACAAACCGGGTATTATTTGGATTGTTTCGCAGGTTTTGCGCCTGAGTACCGCGAGATATCCGCCTCCGGCGGGCTGCTCAGTTTTACCTTGCAGAGATTATTTGGAACCGGCGCAATAACTAAAGCGGTTTGTGTTATCCCTAACGCGGATCCACAAAAATTATTTAAATTCACAGTGATAAATTCCGCGAGTGAACTAGCCGCTGCGGCGGGTTCGGTTTATTATCCCGTAGAGATGTCGGAAATTGTCAGGGAGATAACAAAAACACCGGGCAATTATGCCGTTGTTGGCCTCCCGTGTTTTATTAAAGCAATCCGGAACGCGACCATTATTAACTCTACTATAAAAGACAGAGTTAAGTTTTGTCTTGGGTTAACATGTGGGCAACTAAAAAGCAAGTATTATACGCGATATTTGGCTTGTAAAGCTGGCCTGAACGAAGAACTGAAATCCGTAAAATTCAGAGGGAAGGATTTAGATCGTCCGGTATGTATTATCCATGAATTTGTTCCTAATTCTGGCCGGACAGTTCGTGTTTATTGGTCAGATATAATTGCTAAGGTTTTTACTGGTCGTATGTTTGCGTTACGCGCTTGTTCATTTTGTGATGATATCTTTGCGGAATGCGCTGATGCCGTTTTTATGGATGCATGGCATCCGAAGTATTCTGAAAACCCCGAAGGCACAAGCTTTGTTATTAATCGAAGTCTTCTTCTCAATGAAATATTATCGAGTTCTATAACGGTGCAATCAGTAGATATTGAGAATGTTATTTTAAGTCAATCTGGTGTGATTAATATAAAGCGATCACATTTGGCCTATAGATTGTATCTTGCTAGAAAAGCTGGACAACCAGTTCCGAATACAAGGATCCTTCCCCTAAGAAAGCTTAATTTTTTTAACCGTAAGGAGGTAGAAATCAAAGAAGCGCTTAGGGCGGCAAGCAAAGGATTAGCGGAGACGATGTCTCAAAATGGCTCCATAGATATCAGTAAAATTGATTCAGACCTTAAGCCGCTTTTTGTGCGTCAGATGTTTTGGGCTACAATTTACAAAGTATTGGCAATATTGCTTGGAAGGCGGTGACTATGGAAAATGAAAATAATTTCAGGTTGGTCGGGCCCCGACCTAAAAAAAATAGTGGAGGGCTGGTCTATGGAATAGGAACCTTCTGCAAAGTTAAAGCATTTATACATAAACTTTATGATTTCTATTGTTTGACAGGATGTTCTCCTTTAGTGTGGTGGCAAATCATTTATATTAATCTGCTACGTAAAAATACTATATCAAAAAGGCACATAGGCCTTTTATTAGCACGACACTGTGCTATTCTTGTAGATAAAAGCGCTCAAATTGAAGTGAAGGCACATTTTGTTTTGGGTTGGAAGCAATTTAGAAGTTCCAGGGTGGAAACCCGGTTGCTTATTGGTGAAAAAGCATCGCTTGTTATTAATGGGAGCTTTACTGCGTATTCTGGTTCAGATATCCGCATTTTACCCCATGGCAGATTGACTCTCAATGGCGGTTTTTGCAATGACGGAGTGCAGATTACATGTGGAAAGAAAATTACTATTGGAACAAATTGCGCAATTGCGCGAGAAGTGATAATACGTGATTATGATGCGCACCAACTGCAAGACCCCACACACGAAGTTTCAAAAGAAATTTATATCGGAGATAACGTATGGATTGGAACTCGTGCCATTATCCTGAAAGGGGTTGCGATTGGCAATGGGGCGGTTATTGCCGCTGGTGCTGTGGTTACAAAAGATGTTCCCGGAAATTGTTTAGCGGCTGGAATTCCTGCTAGGGTGATTCGAGAAAATGTGACATGGCAATAATGTAAAGCTGTGTTTGCAAATAGAAGTAATTTGTGACATCAATAAAATTTTAAGGCGCTGATTTTATGAAAAATAATAATAATTTCATTTTAGCGGGAAATGGCTCATATCTAAATAGAGGTTGTGAGGCTATTGTTCGCGGTACTACAGTTGTGTTCAGGCAAAATTTTCATGAACCATCCTTTGATTTGGTATCAATATTCCCGAACGAAGCATCATTTGACCGGCAAAGAGCCGAGGAGCGGGATCCGGCTATCAGTCATTTTTCTTTTGCCCGGCAGGTAAAAAGATTTGAGTCTCTTTGGTGGAAAAGAAACCTTTTAAAAATATTTGCTCCTGAGAAAGCCTCGCAGGAATATTATCGTCCCATGCTGCAACTTTTTAACGGCGCCGCGGCGGTGCTTTCAGTCGGCGGCGATAATTATTCCTTGGAATATGGCTTGCCGGGAATTTTCACCGGGTTGGACGATGTGACGCTTGCCGAAAAAAAACCGTTGATTATTTGGGGCGCGTCTATCGGGCCTTTCAACAAAAGACCTGAGTATGAAAAATATATGGCAGCTCATTTACGCAAAGTTACGGCCATCTTTGCTAGGGAAACTGCGACCCTGGGATATCTCGATTCGATTGGAGTGAAAGACAACATCTATTACGCAGCGGACCCGGCTTTTTTAATGGAACCGCAAAAACCGGTTGACGGTTTTAGTCCTCTGGCAGGGGCGGTAGGCATTAACTTAAGTCCCCTGATGGCGCGTTTTGTTTCCGGCGGCAATCTCGCCGCTTGGGTAAAACTTGCGGCAGAAATGGTCCAGACAACTGCCGGGCTGATAAATCGTAAAATTTATCTTATTCCACATGTTACGGTCCCTCATGATGATGATCATTCTTTTTTGTCTGCTGTTAAAAAGTTACTGCCATCTCCGGAGATAGAACTGCTGGACGCCGGTTATAACGCCGCTGAATTGAAGTATATAGTTTCAAAACTGGCGGCAGTGGCCGGTTCCCGCACACATTTTACAATCGCCGCGTTTTCAACAGCCACTCCAGTGCTCAGTTTGGCGTATAGTATGAAGGCGCGCGGGCTGAACAAAGACATTTTCGGCCATTCGGACTTTTGCCTGGAGCCAGATAAATTGAGCCCCGGTCTTTTTGCCGATAAGATTAAAATATTGCTTGAGCAGGGGCCGGTTATACGCATGGTACTGGCTGAAAAAGCTCCGGCCTTATCCTGTTCAGCGGCCTCGGCTGGAAGCAGGCTTCGGGAACTGCTTAAATGACTCCGCCGATCACGGTGGTTATCCCGCTTTATAACAAGGCCGCATTTATTGCGCGAGCCGTTAAATCAGTGGTTAACCAGACCGTACAGGACTTTGAATTGATGGTGGTCGATGACGGTTCTACAGACAACGGCGGAGATATCGTTGAAGAGGTCCGGGACCGGCGTGTCAGGCTTGTGCGGCAGAATAATGCCGGGGTTGCTGCGGCAAGAAACTATGGTGTGGCGCTAGCCAGGTCCGAGATTGTCAGCTTTCTAGACGCCGACGATGAATACCGCCCTGAATTTTTGGCGACTATTTTGCGACTGCATGAAAAATATCCGTCGGCAGGATTGTGCGCGACAGCCTATTCCGTAAAGCTTCCCAGCGGCAGGGAACTTAAACAGAGATACCTGGCTATGCCGTCTTTTCCCTGGGAAGGGATAATTCCGGATTATTTTGAAAGCGCGTTGGGGGCTCAGCCGGTAAGCGCCAGTTCTTCCGCGGTTATGAAAGCGGTCCTGCTCGAGGCGGGAGGTTTTCCGGCCGGTGAAAAGTTGGGAGAGGATCTGGATACCTGGTTTCGGATAGCTTTAAAATATCCAGTAGCTTTTTCCAGCTATAAAGGGGCTGTATACAACATAGATACTGTCACGAGCGCCTGCGGCTCACTTGCGGAAATCCCGGAGTTCAGGCTGGTTGAAACGGCCAGGCGGGCGCTTAAAGATGGAACTGTCAAGACAACCAGTGTGAACGCGGTAAAAGGATTGATAGACATGCGACTGATCATTTCGGCGTCATATGCCCTGAAATGCGGGGAAAAGGCAAAAGCGAGGGTATATTTGTCGCAGGTGTCCACTTCAATCTTTAACCGTGATAAGGCTATTATGAAATTCGCCTCGCTTGTCCCTTTATGGTTGTTAAAAAAAATCCTTGGCGCAAAAGAGCGCTTTGGTTTATATTTGCCTTGATAATTTATGGCACGCATAAGTGAACGCCAAGAAAGACTAAGTCTGCGGCTTGTCCTGCTGATGACGCTGGCTTTTTTATTAGGATCTAGGAACGCACGGGACCTCCTGGATCTCTTGCCTTTCGCAAGTTTGATTTCCCATGGGGTAATGTTTCTGATCTTTGGAATTATCGGTTTATTCTCTTTCGCTTTTCTTCGTTCCCTTTTAACGGGAGTTCCATCGGAAAGCGGCCTGAAGTCCTTTGTCCCTGTGATGATAGTTATCGCCCTGAAGTATTTACTGCTCTTTATTCTTGATCCCGGAGAGTTTATGACCGGTCTGGGAATGGCCGCGCCCGGCGGTTTTTTTGTGAGTAATCTTATGGATATGTTTCAATTCGGCATTATTTTTCTTCCAGCAATCATGTTTTTGCTGTATAGTCGGGATTTTTACGAGCTTTCCATGATCAATCTGTCTTTGGTTATTGGTTGCTCTGTCGCTCCGGCTGTCGGGTTTGTTTTTTTTCCAGAAATGATAGGCACCCGCGAAACTAATGTGGGTGGGATTAGTTTTAGCGGAAGTTTCTGGAACTCTTCTGTTATAGGCGTTGTGGCCACACTGTGGTCTTCGCTGAGTCTCTGGGAACATTATTCGCGGGGGAAAAAATGGTCGCTTATCGCGTTGCTTACTTTTATTGTTCTTGGCGCAATGGTCGGGCTTTCCCGCACCGCCTTTGTCTGCCTTGGCGGTTCGTTTATGGCATATCTGTCCGTATCAAAGGGCTTTTTTAAAAAAACCGGGGTAGCTGTTGTAATCCTTGCGGGATTATTCGTGTTTTTTAAAAGTTTTGACGCAGTTACCGTTAATTTGGAAAAAAGAATGGCGCATGAAAGCGATCTTAAAGAAGATTCAAGGGTGCGTCTTTGGAAAGATTATTACGAGCATCTTCCGGAGTTTTTTGCCTTTGGAGTTTGGAAGGAAGGATATAGAAGTTATTCAACTGAAGGAAAAGGCCCGCACAGTATTTATTTGAACTGGCTGGCAAGATTCGGCATCTTCGGGCTTGCCGCATTTTTCTGGCTTTTGTTCGGTCTTGTTCGTTCAACGCTTAGAATGTGCAAGCTTTTTTCCAGGGATAAAATGGCAATGACGGCCGCCTGGATTATCTCTTATCTTGCTCTCGGCTCCTATAATGAATCCGGGTTTATGGAACCATGTTTTTATGCGGTAATGGCATTTATCTTTGTTCAGGTCAGGCTTGGCGTCGCGCAGAGCCGGACGGAAAATATCGCTTTATGAAAATTTTAATCTTAAATGAAACTTTAAATCTGGGGGGGGCTGAAACCCTGGCGGTTGAGCTGGTCAACGGGTTATCCGCGGCGGGGAGCAATGAGGTTTTGTTCGCTGCGGCAGACGGACCGCTCAGGGACCGGCTTTCCCCTGAAATTAAGTTTTATCCCATACCGTTGTATTCCCCTTACCGTGTTTTCGCGATAATCCGCAGCCTGGAGAAAATTATCGATGAAATAAAACCTGACATTATTCACTCACAGGGCGCCACGGTGGGAGTACTGGCAGGTTTTGCTGCAAAGCGGGTGCATAGCCGGGCTAAGGTGATTTTGACGCATCATTCCAATAGCGCGGAAAGATTGCCGGATTTTCTGTCCACCCTGTTGTTTAAAAAGTATTGCGATTTTTTTGTGGCTATTTACAGAGAAAAATACGAAGCGCTGCTGCGATCGGGGATTCAGGAAACCAAACTGGCCCTGGTCCCGAATTTTATTGATCTTAGCTCGGTCAAACAAATTGTGCGAGGGATCGACACTGCGCGGTTAAAAAATGAGTTGGGGATACAAGAAGGTTCATTTGTGCTGGTTACAGCGGGCAGGCTGATCCCTGATAAGCGGTTTGACGCTTTTATTAAAATCGTGGCGCTATGCGCCGAAAAAAGCGGCAAACGATTTACGGGTATTATTCTTGGCGAAGGCGAAGCAAGGCCGGAACTTGAAGCTTCTGCCGCCAAAATGCCTTTGAACGCCGAGATAATGCTTCTCGGCTATCAGAAGGAGGTGCTCAAGTTTTTATCTTTGGCTGATGTGTTCGTTTTCCCTTCGCGGGCGGAGATGCTGCCTATGTCGCTATTGGAAGCGTCCGCGGTAGGATTGCCTGTCGTGTGTTCCGATATCCCAGGTAATCGGGAAATCGTTAACCATGGTTTTAACGGATTTGTGGTAAAGGGCCCCGAGGCGGATTATTGCGACGCGGTGTTGAGGGTAGTGAATGATGCGGAGCTGGCTGCGAAGATGCGTGTGAACGCTGAAAAGATTATAACCGAAAAATTTGAAAAAAGCGTCGTGCTGAAAAAATTCATGCAGTTATATTCCAGGTTGGCTGTTCCTGGGCCGGGAGATGAGCTGTGACAGACTCTCCGTTTATTTCAATAATTATCCCATGCCGGGATGAGGAGCCGTTCATTGCAAAGTGCCTTGATTCGATCCTCGCTCAGGACTACCCATCAGCCCGGATGGAGGTTCTGATTGCCGAGGGAATGAGTTCGGATCGGACTCGTGTTATTCTGGAAGATTATTCCAGCCTGCATCCCAATATCCACTGGTTTGAGAATCCGGCAAAAATTACCGTTGCGGGGCTGAATCTTCTCATCGGCCGTGCAAAAGGCGAGATCATCCTTCGCATGGACGCGCATAGTCTTTTCCCCAGAGAGTATGTGTCCAAATGTGTCCGATATTTAAACGAATACAAGGTCGATAATGTAGGCGGGGTTTTGGAAACCTTGCCGGGAGCGGACACAGCTGTTGCGCGGGCAATTGCGCTGGCTCTTACGAGCCGGTTCGGCGTGGGGGGGGCCGCGTTTAGAATAGGCGTGAGCGAACCCGCAATCGTTGATACAGTTCCTTTCGGATGTTATCGCAGCGGGATCTTTGCCAGGATCGGATTATTTAACGAGAATCTTATTCGCAGCGAAGATAATGAGTTTAATGCGCGGTTGGCGAAGACTGGCGGTAAAATTCTTCTGCATCCGGAAATTAAATGCGGTTATTTCGCGCGGCCTGACATTCCCTCCATCATTAATCAATATTTTAGGAACGGCTTTGGTTGTGTTTATAGCGCCAAATTCGCCGAAAGCCCGTTTTTTTTGCGGCATCTGGCGCCGGTAGGGTGTCTGATCTTTTTTGCCGCATGTATGCTTCTGGGCATCTGGTTTAAATACTTATTGTGGCTGGGCTGCGGCTCATTACTGTTATACATCATCGGGGCGCTTGCCGCCTCGGCTATCCTTGCAGTGAAATATGGGTGGAGGCATTTTTTGTATCTTTTGATCGTTTTTCCTGTATTGCATATTTCATACGGGATCGGTTCCTTATGGGGAATTTGCCGGTTGTTGTTGGAGGGGGGGCGTTTTAGGAATAGCCGATAGTATTTTTATGCCTAAAATATCCGTGGTAATACCGCTTTACAATAAGGCGGCGCATATTATACGCGCTTTGGATTCCGTGACGGCGCAGACGGAACGTGATTTTGAAATTGTAGTGGTTGATGACGGGTCAACTGACGGCGGCGGAATGATAGTGAGAACTTATCCCGATCCGCGGGTTAAATATCTCCATCAGGAAAACTCCGGGGTGTCCAGCGCACGTAATAATGGGGTCGCCCACGCGCAATCGGATTTTATAAGTTTTTTGGACGCGGATGACGAATATGCTCCAAAATTCATCGCGACACTTCTGGCTTTGAGGCAAAAATATCCCCAAGCCGGGATATATTCAACGGCATACTATTTTGTCGGAGTTAACGGCAGGAAGATAAAGCCGAAATATCGGGCTATTCCTCAATTCCCATGGGAAGGTATACTGCCAAATTATTTCGAATCTGCACTGGGCGAACCTCCGGTATGCGCGTCGGCCTCTGCAGTCGCTAAAGCGGTTTTAAGCTGTGTGGGCAACTTCCCTTTAGGGGAAGCGTTCGGAGAAGATTTGGATATGTGGTTCCGCATCGCCATGAAATATCCGGTCGCGTTTTCAAGTTACGAGGGGGCAGTTTACCATTGTGAGGCGCAGAACCGGATTTCCAGCAGATATCTGGCAATAAAAGGGTTTAAGCTTGTGGAAACAGCTAAAAATGCCTTAAATAGCGGGTCTGTGGCGAGGGAGAGCGTCTCCTTTGTAAAAGGTATCATTGATAAGCATTTGCTGATATCCGCCACTCATTGTATTTATGACGGTGATAATTTGCTCGCAAAAAAATACCTTGCCCAAATGCAAACTAATTTTTTTCTTAATAAAAAACGGTTTCGCGAGGTGTGTCTGCATATTCCGTATCCAATCCTGAAACTGATAATATTTGTAAGGAATAAATTCAGGGAGATGTGATCATGGATCATACTTCTCAGCCCTTCAGGGTATTGCATGTAATGTCCAGCGTAAATAGCGGCAGCGGCATTATGAATGTGGTCATGAATTTGTATCGTAATATCGACCGCGCAAAAATCCAGTTCGACTTTTTATACTTGGAGGAAACCCCCAGTACCTGTAAATCTGAAATTGCCGAATTAGGGGGGCGAATATTTTATATTGAAAAGCCAGGGTTGTTAAGTGCAAAACACTTTATATCCAGGATGGACGCTTTTTTTAGGGAACATGCCCGGGATTATGCGGTCATACACTTGCATGAGTTATTGATAAATGCGGTTTGTCTTGGGCTTGCCAAGAAACATGGGATCAATCATCGTATAGTTCATGCCCACGCTACAAAATATTCGGATAAAAAAATAAACGCTTTAAGAAATTATTTTTTATGCTTAACGCTGAAAAAATACGCGAATATCCTATTCGCTTGTTCCAGGAAAGCCGGAGAATTTCTATTCGGCAGAGCTGATGTTAAGAATGGAAAGGTCCATATTTTGAATAATGCGATCGATTGTGAAAAGTACGGCTATAATCCGGAAACGCGGCGTAAGGTTAGGAAGGAGTTGAGACTCGAGAACTGTTTTGTTATCGGACATGTCGGGCGATTGTGGAAACAGAAAAACCATGCGTTTTTGCTGGACATATTCTTTGAGTTATATAAAACGGAAAAAGATGCCGTGCTGCTTTTGGCCGGTAGCGGAGAGCTTGAACGGGAGATTAGGGATAAAGCGCATCGCCAGGGAATAAATAAGAGCGTCATATTCTTGGGGAACAGATCCGATGTCCGCGATTTGCTGCAGGCGATGGATGTGTTCGTTCTGCCGTCATTTTTTGAGGGCCTGCCGTTGACCTTGGTGGAGGCGCAAGCATCCGGGCTGCGATGTTTTACATCGACAAATGTCACGGAAGAGGCGAAGGTTACCGATTTGGTGCGGTATATTTCCCTTAGTAAATCAGCGGCGTTTTGGGCGGACACCATTTCGGCATGTCGAGGGTATGAACGGCAAGATGCTGCGATACTTGTCAAAAATAATGGATACGACATCAAAGATGTGGCCGGCAAATTGACCCAGTATTATTCAAAGCTGGCAGGACGGGCATAAGATACCGCGATAATCAGGCAAGGTATAATTTATATTCAACCATGGAAAGCAAACATCCGATATTGAGTTTTATAGTGGTCGCGCGAAATTCCGGTAAATATTTGCCTGATATTTTTACCGATATAGCAGCCCAGGATTTCCCAAAATCAGATGTTGAGTTTTTGTTGGTAGACGGCATGAGCGCGGATAATACAAAACAACTTGTCCGTGAATTTTCAGCCGCTAACACGGATGTGCAATTCCGGTTCCTTGAAAACCCCGGAAAAATACTATCATCCGGCTGGAATGCGGCGCTTAAAGAGGCGAAAGGTGATATTATTATGCGTATTGATGCGCATTCCAGAATACCGGTAAATTTTATTAGTAAAAATGTCGAAGCGATCAAGTCCGGTCACGCTATAGTCGGAGGCCCCAGAATTACCAGGTTGCCGGAAAATGGTGTGCCCCGCTTTCTGGCCCTTGCTGAGGTTTCCCGTTTCGGCGCCGGGTGCGCCAGCTACAGGCATGTCGGCAAGGCCGGATATACGGACACGCTTGCCCATGCCGCCTATCGCAGGGATGTTTTCGGAAAAGTGGGCGGATATAACGAGGAACTGGTCCGGAATCAGGACAACGAAATCCATCGCCGGATGAAAAATGCCGGATACCGGTTTTGGTTCACCCCGGAAATATGGTCGGAACATTTCGCGCGCACAGATCTCTCAACGCTGCTAAAACAGAAATTCGGCAATGGATACTGGATCGCTATTGTTTCCGGCTTTTGCCCCAAATGCTTTGGGCTCAGGCATTTTGTGCCGTTTATGTTTCTTATGGCATTGTTCATAACAATAATTGCCGCAATATTTGTCACGCCGGAGCCGCTGTACCTGCTCCTTTCAGTTTATTGCGGATCCGCGGCGTTTTTTACCGCAGAAGCTGTAAAGAGTGAAAGTATAGAAATTAAATTATTGAGTTTGTGCATGCCGATTCTTTTTTTGTTTATGCATTTTTCTTATGGGTTAGGCACCTTGTGCGGATTTCTAATATTACCGTTTAAATGGAAGCGATTACGCTCATATAAACCGCCATTCCCAATAACCGAGTCTGGTTGCCTTGACGCCGTGTCGTTGCGCAGCGGGCCGGCTAAGAGCTTTGAGGAATTAGGTGAAGGAAAAGCGATAGGTTAATTATGAAAAAAATACTAGTTACCGGGGCGGCGGGGTTTATCGGGGCGCGGGTGGCGGCTAAGCTGCTTGAGCGCGGCGTTGAGGTTGCGGCCATTGACAACCTTAACGATTACTATGATGTCCGCGTTAAACAGTACCGGCTGAAGACTCTGAAGGCTTATAAAAATTTCACTTTTTATAAATGCGACATAGAGAACCGCGCGGCAATGAACCGGATCTTTAAAAGCGGAAGGTTCGATGCGGTGATAAATCTTGCCGCCAGGGCCGGCGTCAGGTACAGCATGGAAAATCCGTTCGTTTACATGACCACCAACGCAGACGGGACCCTGAATCTGCTTGACGCAGCCCGTGAGTACGGCGTTAAAAAGTTCGTGCTGGCGTCAACTTCCTCGCTGTATGCGGGGCAAAAAATGCCGTTCGCCGAAACCCTGCCGGTCAACACGCCGATCTCGCCTTACGCCGCCACCAAGAAGGCCGCGGAGGTTATGGCATATACCTATCATTACCTGTATGGCCTTGATGTGACCGTGCTGCGTTATTTTACGGTTTACGGTCCGGCCGGCCGTCCCGATATGAGCGTGTTCCGCTTTATTAAGTGGATCGACGAGGGCAAGCCGTTGCAGCTTTTCGGCGACGGCTCCCAGAGCAGGGATTTTACTTTTGTGGACGATATCGCCGAAGGCACGATCAAGGCCTTGAAGAAAGTCGGGTGCGAAACGGTGAATCTTGGAGGCAATTCTCCTCACGAGATCAACGAGATGATCGCCCTGATAGAGGAATTTCTGGGTAAAAAGGCTGAAATTAAGCGGCAGGCTTTTCATAAAACCGACATGAAAGCTACCTGGGCCGATATTCATAAGGCTAAGGGCCTATTGAACTGGCGGCCCAAACTTGACCTGCGCCGGGGTCTTAAGCTTACGGTAGACTGGTACCAGGCTAATAAAAAATGGCTTGCAGGAATAAAGGTGTAAAGTCGACCGGCTTACCAGGGAATTCGTAGCCCTGGAGTAGTGTCCGTATATTTACCCCTAACTACCAAACGGAGGCGTTAAAATTGTATTACGGTATAAAATGGGGGATTCAACAGGAACTTGAGGAGGCTTGTTTATGGAAATATCTTTTCACCGCGCGCATATAACCGAGGATGAAATTAACGGTGTGGTGGCGGCTGTTAAATCGGGCTGGCTTACCATGGGGCCTAAAACCGTTGAATTTGAGGAGAAGTTCAAGGATTATGTTTTTGCCGGTTCGGCCGTGCCGGCTGAAAACCGGTTTGCGGTGTCTTTTAATTCCGCCACGGCGGCGCTGCACCTGGCGCTTAAGGCTATCGGTTTAAAAAAAGGCGACGAGGTTATCATCCCCACGAATACCTTTATCGCCACCGCCGAGGTCGTGACCTATTTCGGCGCCGTCCCGGTGCTTTGCGATGTCGAGTATGATACACATAATATGGATGTTTCCAAACTTAAGGCGCTTATAACATCCAGAACCAGGGCTGTTATCCCCGTGCATTACAGCGGCCAGATGTGCGATATGGACGAGCTCATGGCTCTGGCCAAAGAGCGCGATTTGAAAATTATCGAGGACGCCGCGCATTGTCTGCCCTCGTCTTATAAAGGCCGGCGCGCCGGGACCATAGGCGACATAACCTGTTTTAGTTTCTACGCCACCAAAACTCTGGCGTGCGGCGAGGGGGGGATGGCCGTTACCACGAACCCCGATTATGCCAAGACCATGAAGATCAACCGCCTGCACGGCATAAGCCGCGACGCCTGGGACCGCTATACGGCCAAAGGCAACTGGTTCTATGAGGTTGTGGATAACGGGAACAAATACAATACCACCGATATTCATTCCGCCCTGGGGCTGGCGCAGCTGGCCAAACTTGAAAAAATGTGCGCCATGCGCAAAAGAACGGCCGGTATTTATAATGCGGCTTTTGCCGGTTCTGCCGTAACCATGCCCGTGGTCCGCGCGGACAGGGATACCGCCTGGCATCTGTACGCTATAAAGGTGAATAACCGCGACGAATTGATGGCAAAGCTTAAAGAAAACGGCATTTCGACTTCATTGCATTTTATTCCGGTTCACCGGCAGCCGTATTACACCGCAAAATACGGTTATAAAAAGGAGGATTATCCGGTGTCTGAAAAGATTTACGCCGGGTCCGTCTCCCTGCCTATTTACCCGGATCTGACGGAAGAGGAATCCCGTTTCGTGGCGGCCAGGGTCCTTGAATATGCGAAATAGTTTGTACGCGCTTTACGGCAAGCGCGTCTTTGACATGCTGGCCGCAGCGTGCGGCCTTCTGGTGTTAAGTCCGGTCTTTATTTTAGCCGCGATAGCGGTTAAATTAAGCGGGCCCGGCCCGGTGCTGTTCGGCCACAGGCGCATAGGGCTTGATTTTAGGCCGTTCTATACGCATAAATTCCGCACTATGGTGGCCGGCGCGGACCGGAAAGGCTCCGCTATCACCACCGGCGGCGACGCCAGAATAACCGCCGTCGGGCGGTTGCTGCGCAAGACCAAAATCGACGAGCTGCCGCAATTGTTCAATGTGCTTGTGGGCGAGATGAGCCTGGTCGGCCCTAGGCCGGAAGTGGCGCAGTATGTCGAACTGTTCCGGGAAGACTATAAAACAGTGCTGAGCGTGCGCCCCGGCATAACCGATTACGCGGCGATAGAGTACAGGGATGAAGAGGGTGTGCTGCGGGAGCTGGTCGGCGGGGAGGAATCCCCCAAACGATATCCTACCACTCATGACGCCTATGTGGCTGAAGTGCTTCCCGCCAAGATCGCTCTTTATAAGAAGTACATAGCGGAGCAATCCTTCCTGACGGACATAAAAATAATCATAAGAACATTCGGGAAAATAGTTGGCTAGACGGCTGGACAGGTTGGAAAGTAGCTGTATGATCGGGGGCTAGCTTAATAGTGGTCGTTTTAAATAAGTGCATGAAATTTTATATAAAATACTTGCATTTATGAAAAAATTGCTGTATACTATAAGCATCGGGGCATTATGAAGAACGCGGAAAAATTAAAAAATTATATGCAGCCGGACCGGGTTTACAGACGCCAGGATCTGGAGGGGTGTTCAACTGCCGTGGACCGTGATTTGAAAACTCTTGTGGAGAGCGGCGAAGTGCGGAAACTTTCCGGCGGGCTTTACTATCGTGCCGGCAAAAATGCGTTTGGCTTTACATCGCCTGGTGACGAAGAACTTGTGCGGGCCTTCCTTAAGACCGATGATTTCCTGCTGACTTCATACAATTACTTCAATCAGCTAGGCCTGGGCCTTACTCAGGTCTATAGCGCCGGGTTGGTGTATAACCATAAACGAGCCGGGGAGTATTCTCTGGGCGGTAAAAGATTTAAGTTCCGTCTGGTGCCCGCATATCCACATGAGCTAAGCCGGGAATTCCTCCTGGTTGACTTGCTGAATAATCTTAAACGGCTGCCTGATAATACCTATGGCGCCCTTGAGAATTTAAAGATCCGCTTAAAGGAATTCGACCGTACCGGTTTGACTGTCTGCGCGCAACGATATGGGAGTCCGGGGGCTAGAAAGATCCTACGGGGGATTTATGCCTGACTTTTTCCATGTCAGGCCTGACGCTAAGGAGCTTTTTGAAACGCTTGCCTCACAAAAAGGCCTGCCCCCGGTCGTGGTGGAAAAAGATTACTGGGTAATGCACTGCCTATGGGGACTAAAGCGGCTGGGTTTGCATTTTGAGATGAAAGGCGGCACTTCTCTGTCTAAAGGGTGGCGTGTTATTGAGCGGTTTTCCGAAGACATTGATATCCGTTTTGAGCCCCCTCCGGGGTTAAGTGTGAAGGGAGACAAGCCGGCGCAGGTTGAAGCGCGCTTTGATTTTTATGACGCGTTGGCGGAGAAAATAAAAATACCGGGAATTATGGCGCAGAGGAATCGCGCCTATGATGATGAGAAAGCTCAAAATGGCGAAATAAGCCTGAAGTACGATTCTTTTTTTGCGTTAAATCCCGGCCTGGGGTTAAGGCCCGAGGTACTGTTGGAAGCCGGTTTTGCCAGAACCGCGCCGAACGAACCCAGGGATTTCAGCAGTTGGGCTATGGACAAAGCCCTGGCCGCCGGACTTAAGATCGCTGACAACCGCGCCGGCGGCGTTCTGTGTTTTAATCCCGAATATACCTTCGTGGATAAGCTCCAGACAGTATGCAGGCGTTTTCGGCAATGGCGGGACCGCAACGATCCGCAAAAAGACAGACCGCGGCAGTTCAGCCGGCATTATTATGATCTGTACATGCTGCTGGTTGTTGACCGGGTTAAGAATTTTATAGGCACTGCGGGTTATAATAACTATAAAAGCGAAAAAATAAAAGGACTTGACGCAAAGGAGTTTTCGTCGCGCAGCGCTTTCGTCTTTAGTGATGCCGGGACTTACGACCTGTTTGAAAAAGAATTTAAAGAATTAAACGGTCTGTTATTGTCTACTGGTCCGTCATTCAAGGAAGTTGTTGCAAGATTACGGGAGTGGTCTCCCGGATTATAACCAGGGACCAGGTCGGACAGGATCACCAAAAGGTATTCTACTCTTCATGATGCTTACAAGGAGCCTGGTAAGCAAATCAATTTGTTAATATTACACGCATATTGTAAAAACAACGAGTTGTTTGTGTAATCAACTCCATGAAAAGAACCGTAGAGGTGCGGCTTGATGCCTGGCTGGCAAGTCCGGACCGGCGCCCGCTTGTTCTGCGTGGGCCCCGGCAGGTTGGGAAAACCTGGCTGGTGCGGGAGTTGGCTGCCCGTTCCGGCCGCCGCCTGGTAGAGATTAATTTTGAACGGGATCCTTCCCTGAAGCGAATTTTCAAATTCAAGGATCCCCGCCGGGTTTTGGGAGAGCTTTACCTTGCTCTATCTGTTGATATCGATCCGGATAACAGTTTGCTTTTTTTAGACGAGATCCAGGGTGCGGGAGAGGTGCTTGCCGGTTTACGCTGGTTTTATGAGGAACTGCCCCGGTTGCCGGTGGCGGCGGCGGGTTCGTTGCTGGATTTTGCGCTCGCCGACCATGCTTTCAGCATGCCGGTAGGACGCATAGCTTTCCAGCATATTGAACCGATGGGGTTTCCCGAATATCTTATAGCCCACGGGCAGGAACGCCTGCTGTCTCCGATCTCCGCCTGGCGTCCCGGCGAAGAGCTTTCCGTAACGGCGCATGCGCAGGCTTTGAGCTGGTTTTACCGGTTTGCGATGGTCGGCGGTATGCCGGCGGTGGTGGCGGCGGATGTGGGCGGGCGTGAGCCGCGTCATGTGCGGGAACTGCAAAAAGATCTGGTGGCCGCTTATCGTGCGGACTTTGCAAAGTATTCCGGCCGGATGGACAGGGATATCCTTGACGCTGTGTTGAAAACTGTGGTCGCGTCGCTGGGCAGGAAGTTCGTCCACGCTCATGTGCGTGAAGGCGTAAAACAACATCAAGCAAAACGCGCGTTGGATATGTTGAGCATGGCGCAACTTGTGCATCAGGTCCGTTACACCGCGGCCAACGGGTTGCCTTTGGGCGCAGAAGTGAAAAATTCTTTCCGTAAGGTGGTGGCGGCGGATGTGGCGGTTGTTCACGCGATACTGAACACTCCCGCCGCTCAGTCCTACCCGGAGTGGGACTCTTTGGCCCCGGCGCTGCGGGGTCAGTTGACAGATCAACTGGCGGCTGCTCAGTTACGGTTGACAGATTCCGGGGCTGGTGACGGTCCGGAGCTCTACTACTGGCAGCGAGAAGGGGGGCGTCCCGGAGAGATCGATTATCTGGTGCAAATGCTGGGCCGCATTATTCCTGTAGAACTCAAGCCAGGAGCGTCAGGCGCTATGAAAAGCCTTCACCAGTTTATGTTTGAGCGACGCCTGCCGCTCGCCGTGCGGGGTGACTCAAACCCTCCCTCCGTGATAAATGTGGATGTGAAAACTACACAGGGCAATGCCGTGCGTTACAAGCTTGTAAGCGTACCCGTCTACATGCTCTGGAATCTGCCGGCTATACTGGCGAAAGAACTTGGAACGGTGGGCGCCACATAGCGGAGCAATCCTTCCTGACGGACCTGAAGATAATCACAAAGATAGTCTGTTAATTCATAATTTATGCCGGACAGACTTCGCCGGGCGGATGGGTCTTTCGGTCCTTTCCGGGTTCCCCTTTGGCCTCATGCGGCCATTCACGGCATTAGCTATACTATTACCATGCTTCAGGCGGTTACTCACATGAAAATAGAGGGGGAACTTCTATGAAACTTCTTGCTTTTGCTAAAAAACGGATACGCTATCTTTCGTGCCTACTGGACGCGGGGATCGTGATCTTCTCCTACGGCGCCGCTTTTTTGCTGCGGTTCGGGCCTCACGCGCCTGGACTCCAGGTGGATCTGTTCTTTAAAACTTTCTTAATGATCATCGCCGTCAATCTGCTGTCGTTCGGATATTTCGGCCTGTATCGCAGCATCTGGCGCTATACGGGGATGAACGACCTGTTCGCCGTTATCAAGGCCGTGGTCACGGGCAATCTGCTGGCGTCGGCGTTCGTGCTGTTTTTCTGGCGCGAGGGCTTTTCCCGCTCCATCCTTATCATAGCGCCGCTGCTGACGCTGCTCCTGGTCGGCGGCAAAAAATTCCTTGTAAGGGAATTCCTGAACAGGCGCGTCAAACAGCCGGCGCCCGGCCGGTCGAAAGTTTTTATTTTCGGCGCGGGCGACCTCGGCGAAAGCGTGCTGCGGGAGCTGCATAGGGCCTGGCCGCATAAATACAAGGTCGCGGGATTTCTTGACGATTCGTCCGACAAATGGGGCCGCGCGATCCACGGCATACCGATTCTCGGCGGCAGAGAGGAAATGGTCAGGCTTATAGAGAAGCACGGCGTGGACGAGATCGTCATCGCCATAAGCCATTCGCGGGGGAGGATCCTCGGCGATCTGATGGAGATCTGCGACGCAGGAAAACTTAGAAAGAAAGTCCAGTTTAAAACCGTCCCCACGGTTTATGAGGCTTTGACCGGTTCCGGGCAGAGCAGGCACTCTTTGCGGAAAATAGAGCTGAGCGATCTGCTTCACCGCAGGCCCGTGCAGACCGACATGATGAAGGTGGCCGGGCTTATACAGGGCAGGACGGTCCTTGTTACGGGCGCGGGCGGCACTATCGGCTCGGAATTGTCCAGGCAGATCATGAAGTTCAAGCCCAAAACCCTGCTTTTGCTGGAAAACCACAATACGGCGCTGTTTTATATCGAAAAAGAGCTTGCCGCCGCCACTGATTCCACCAAAGTGGTCCCGATAGCGGGAGATGTCAAGGACCGGAGTCTGCTGGAAAATGTGTTTTCCGCGTATAAGCCGGACCTTGTTTTTCACGCCGCCGCGCACAAGCATGTGCCGCTGATGGAGTCAAACCCGCAGGAAGCGGTCAAGAACAATACGCTCGCCACCCGCGGCCTGGTTGAGACGGCCATGGCCCACGGCACGGATAGGATGCTTTTTATCTCGACCGACAAGGCCGTCAGGCCGTCGAGCGTTATGGGGGTTTCCAAGCGCCTGAGCGAGATGGTGATCTCTTCTCTGTCCGGCAAGTCCAAGACCAAGCTTATGTCGGTGCGGTTCGGCAATGTTCTGGGCAGTTCAGGCAGCGTGGTTAATATTTTTAGGGAACAGATAGCCAACGGCGGGCCGGTGACCATCACCCACCCCGACGCCACCCGGTACTTCATGACCACCCAGGAAGCCGTGCAGCTGGTGCTGCAGGCTTGCGCCCTGAGCGCGGGAGGCGAGGTGTTCGTTTTAAATATGGGAGAACCTGTCAAGGTCATGGATCTGGCCAAAAATGTCATAAGGCTGGCCGGTTTCGAGCCGGGCAGGGATATCGAGATCCGCTCCATCGGGCTGCGGCCGGGAGAAAAGCTGCATGAGGAATTGTTCCGCCCCACCGACATAAGGGGCGAAACGGGGCATCCGGATATTTTTATGGCCGTGCCGGAAGGCAGGCTGGTGTCGGACGCCGATATCGTGGAACTGAGAGCGCTTTGCCAGCTGCCGGACCCGGCGCCGCTGCTTGCCAAAGCCAAAGAGATGGTGCGTTCTTTTAACAGGCTTTTTAACAACGGCGCGGAATTGGAAGCTGATGAAGCCGAAACGGAAAGTTCCGACGGGGGGAAATGATGAAAACGGGCGGAATTTTAATTGTGGGCGGCGCCGGGTATATCGGTTCCCATGTGAACAAGCTATTGAGCGAACAGGGCTTCCGTACGGTGGTGTTCGATAATTTGTCCACTGGCTATAAGAAGCTTGTGAAATGGGGGGAATTCTATTTGGGCGACCTGGCCGATTTAAAGCGTATAAAGGCCTGTTTTAAAAAATACCGGCCCTCGGCGGTGATGCATTTCGGCGCGTGTATCTCGGTAGGCGAATCCGTGGAGGCCCCGGCGCTTTATTACCGCAACAATCTGGTCAACACTGTAAACCTTCTGGACGCCGCGCTGGAATACGGGGCGCCGCCTTTTGTTTTTTCCTCCACAGCCGCCGTTTACGGATATCCGAAGACCCCGAAGGTGACCGAGACCACGGCCCTTAACCCGATAAATCCATATGGCCGGACGAAGAAAATGGTGGAGGAGATCCTTGCCGATTACGACCGGGCTTACGGCCTGCGCAGCGTGCGGCTGCGCTATTTTAACGCCGCCGGCGCGGACCCGGACAGTGAGACCGGGTCTTTGCATCCTAAGGAAACCAATCTGATCCCGGTGGCCCTGGCCGCGGCGTCGGGCGAGAAAGCGGTGCGCGTATTCGGCGGGGACTATCCGACTCCGGACGGCACCTGCCTCAGGGATTATATCCATGTGTCGGATCTGGCCTCCGCGCATGTCCTGGCGCTTAAATATTTGCGCGGGGGCGGCAAAAGCGAGGTGTTTAATTTAGGCAACGGGAACGGTTTCAGCGTCAAGCAGGTGCTGGCGGCGGCTGAGAAGGTTATCGGAAAGTCCATTAAAGCCGTGCCGGCCCCCCGCAGGCCCGGAGATCCCGCCATTCTGGTGGCGGACGCCTCCAAAGCGTGCAAAGCGCTCGGCTGGCGCCCGGAACATCCGAAACTGGAAGATATAATAGAGACCGCCTGGCGCTGGCACAAAAAGAACCTTTAAAAAGGTCCAGGAGCCTGTCCGGCATAAGGAATTTTGGCTGCAATTGCCGTTTTTTACAGCCGCCAGGTTTTTATGCCGGCTTTTTTCAGCGCCTGAACATCGTACATTCCCTTTACATCCACAAGCACGGGGTTTTTCCTGACCAACAGGCGGCGCAGCGCCCGCGCATCCATGGTCCTGTACTGGTCATGGGAGACGGCGGCTATCAGCGCGGCGGCCGGTTTCAGCTTGTTCAGGTCCACCAGCTTTACGCCGTACTCATGGGCAGCCTCGGCTTTGTCGGCCAGGGGATCGTGCACCTGCACGGTGATCCCGTAGTCCTTAAGCTCGCGGATGATGTCATACACCTTGGAGTTGCGCAGATCGTTGCAATTCTCTTTAAAGGTGAGGCCCAGCACGGTAACCACGCTGTCCAGCACATTATGGCCGGACCGTACCATTTCTTTTACGGTCCGTTGCGCTATGAATTTGCCCATGCCGTCGTTGATCCTTCTGCCCGCGAGTATGACCTGGGGAATGTAGCCCAGCGATTCGGCTTTATGGGTGAGATAATACGGGTCCACGCCTATGCAATGTCCCCCGACAAGGCCGGGCTTGAATTTTAAAAAATTCCATTTGGTGCCCGCCGCCGCCAGCACTTCGCCGGTATCTATCCCCATATGGTCGAAAATTATGGCCAGTTCGTTCATAAAGGCTATGTTGATATCGCGCTGGGAGTTCTCTATGACCTTGGCCGCCTCGGCCACCTTGATGGAGGACGCTCTGTGCACGCCGGCGGTCACCACTTCGCCGTAGACCTCGGCGACCACCGCAAGCGACTCCGCGTCCATGCCGGACACGATCTTAAGTATTTTGGTGAAAGCGTGTTCCCTGTCGCCGGGGTTTATGCGCTCCGGGCTGTAGCCCACTTTAAAATCCCTGCCGCATTTCAGGCCGGATTCGCGCTCAAGGATCGGGACGCACACATCTTCGGTCACTCCGGGATAGACGGTGGATTCGTAGACCACAATGGCGCCTTTTCTCAGCGCTTTACCGGCCGTTTCGCTGGCCCGTATGACCGGGGTCAGGTCCGGGATGTTGGCTTTGTCCACCGGAGTGGGCACGGCGACGATATGAAAATCAGCCCGGCTCAGTTCTTTGATGTCGCCGGTGTAATGGATGTCGGCCGCTTTCAGGTCCGCGGGCAAAACTTCTTCGGTGCGGTCAAAACCTTTTTTAAGTTCAGCGATCCTGTCGGGTTTTATGTCGAAGCCTATAGTTTTGCGCAGTTTGCCGAAAGCGACGGCCACGGGCAGCCCCACATAACCAAGGCCTATAACCGAAACGAACCGTTTGGTATTCATAATGTTGTGTGCGATCCTTCGGTCATTTTTTGTGAGCCAATTCGAATTTTCTGTCGGCGGCCAGGTTCTTGATCTCCTGCGCGAAGGAGGGGTTCTCCGCCAGCACCTGGTCGAAATGGTCTCCCATCAGGACGAAGATCTTTGAGCTTTCTTCGCATGTCACCGTGGCGCTGCGGGGGGCGCGGTCCAAAAGCGCCATCTCGCCGAAGCAGTCCCCCGGCCCGAAATGCGCCAGGGTCCTTGAAAGAAAAAAGGCCTCCCGCACGCTTACTTTAAGCCTGCCTTCGCAGACCACAAAAAAAGTGTCGCCGGGCTCTCCCTGCCTGCACACCCTCTCCCCGCTGTCGTACTGGTAGAAGTTTATGCGGTTCAGGATCTTTTCCAGCAGTCCTATGTTCATGGCGGCGAAAAAATTTATTTTCTTCACCATTTTGGTGAACTGTATGGCGTCGGCGTCCGTAAGCGGCAGTTTTTTCATTTTGCAGGCACCCCTTCTGAGCTTAATTATATCAAACTTTGAAATGCCTTCGTAAAAATGAGAATATATACGCTTACCGCCTATGACAGACCCCGCCATAAAACCGACTCTTGCCGTCAATCCTCACGGCCATCTTTACTGGGACGCTGCCGGAGGCGAGGAGGCCTGGCCGGACCCTTCGGCCGCGGCGCGCCTGGCGGAGGCTTTCGCTTCGGGAGCGCCGCAGGGGCTGCTGCATCTGGGTTCTCGGGAGCCGGAGACCCCGCTGCCTGCGGCCGCCGCATTCTGGAGGGAAATAAGCCGCCGCTGCCTTTCCGGTTTTTGCCGGACCGTTGTGGACGGCGCGGGCGGCCTGCCGCCTTGCGCGCCGGCGCCGCTGGAAGAGTTGCGCTCCTGGCTGGAACGGCTGCCCCCCGTCAAAGGCGGAGAGTATCTTACCGTGGAGGCGCTGGCGGGGATCTGGACCTCGCTCGACGCTCACGCGCGCGCCGGGGCCGCCGCGCATCCCGGCGGCCCCGCGGAATTTTTAAAAACCCTGGGTCCGGTCTGGCATACCGTGGGCCGGGTGGTCTTCCATCTAGCCGAGAACCGTAAAAATGAAAATTATCCGTTCGCTTTTCTTGCGACTTACGCCTCGGGGGTGTCGGGGCACGGCCGGGTGAGGTATCAGCCGCTGGCGGAGGCGCTGAAGGAATACGCCGGCGGGGGCAATAAAGCGGCGCTGCTGCGCCTGCTGGCTCCCGTGCACGCGGCGGCGGAAAAAAGCGCGGTCGCGCGCGAACTGCTGGAAACCGGCGCGTTGTTCAAGCCTCTGGCCTGGAGCCCGTCCCAGGCTTACCGGTTTTTAAAAGACGCCTCCGTGATCTCCGAAGGCGGGGTGGTAGTGCGGCTGCCGGACTGGTGGCGCGGCGGCCGCGCGCCCCGGGCGCGGGTGGGCGTGCGCCTGGGCGACGCCGCGGGCGCGGGGCTGGGGCTGGGCGCGCTGCTGGATTTTAAGCTTGAAAAAAGCCTGGACGGAGAGCCCCTGAGGGAGGCCGACTGGAAAACGCTGATGAGCTCGTCCGGCGGGCTGGTCCTGATCCGGGGCCGCTGGATCGAAGCCGACCCGGAAAAACTGAAAACGGCGCTTGAACACTGGGAGCGCGTAGGGAAGTCCGCGGACGGCGTGAGCCTGGCCGAAGCTATGCGTCTTCTTTCGGGCGCGGATCTCAACGGCGGCCCTGCGGACGGAGTTGAGGCCGCCGCGGTAAGGGAGTGGAGCGGGGTTAAAGCCGGCGGCTGGCTTGCGGCCGCGCTGGCCGGTCTCCGCGATCCCGGCAAGGCGGGGAAGCTTCCCGCGATGCCGGGGCTTGCGGCCGAATTGCGGCCTTACCAGAAAACCGGCGTCGCCTGGCTGCGTTTTATGACCGGGCTTGGCCTGGGCGCCTGCCTGGCCGACGATATGGGCCTGGGAAAAACGGTCCAGGTGCTGGCCCTCCTGCTGGCCCGCAAAGCGGAACAGCGCGCGGCCCCGCCCAGCCTGATCGTCGCGCCGGCCTCCCTGCTCGCGAATTGGCGTGCGGAAATTATGCGCTTCGCCCCTTCATTGAAGCACCGGATCCTGCATCCGTCGGAAATGGAGACGGACGAGTGGAAGGCTCTTCAAAAAGACGCCGGCGGGGCCGTGGCCGGTTACGATCTGGTCCTGACCACCTACGGGCTGGTCGCAAGGCTTGAGAGCCTGCGCCGGGCGCGATGGGATGTTGTGGCGCTGGACGAAGCCCAGGCCGTCAAGAATTCCGCCGCGCGCCAGACCCGCGCCGTTAAGGAGCTTGCCTGCGCCCAGCGTCTTGTCCTGACAGGCACGCCGGTGGAGAACCGTCTGGGCGACCTGTGGTCCATTTTCGACTTTCTTAACCCCGGCCTGCTAGGGTCCGCCGCGCAATTCGGCCGGTTCATAAAGGCGGGGCCGCGGGACGGGAGCGGCCTGGGGGCGCTGCGCGCGCTGGCCAAGCCGTATATCCTGCGCCGGATGAAGACGGATAAAAGCGTGATAACGGACCTCCCGGAGAAGACGGAGGTGAAGGCTTATTGCGGGCTGGCGCCCAGGCAGGCCGCGCTTTATGAAGCCGCCGTGCGCGAGCTGGGGTCGCAGGTGAAAAATGCCGGAGGGGGGATACGGCGCCGCGGCCTGGTGCTGTCATATCTGATGCGGTTGAAACAGATCTGCAACCACCCGTCGCATTGGCTGCGGGACGGGGGCTACGCGGAAGCCGAAAGCGGCAAATTCCAGCGGCTGCGGCTTATCGCCGAGGAGATCGCTTCCCGCCAGGAAAAGGCGCTGGTCTTCACGCAGTTCCGGGAACTGACCGGCCCGCTGCTGGAATTCCTTACCGGCCTGTTCGGGCGCCCGGGGCTGGCTCTGCACGGCGGAACGCCGGTAAGGGCCCGCAAAGGGCTGGTGGACGCCTTCCAGGCTGAGAACGGCCCGCCGTTCTTTGTGCTTACCTCCAAGGCCGGAGGTTCGGGGCTGAATCTGACGGAAGCGTCGCATGTGATCCACTTCGACCGCTGGTGGAACCCGGCGGTGGAGAACCAGGCCACGGACCGCGCCTTCCGGATCGGGCAGAAACGCAATGTGCTGGTGCATAAATTCGTCTGCCGGGGCACGCTTGAAGAGCGCATCGACGAGCTGATAGAAAGCAAGGCGCGGCTGGCGGACAGCGTGATAGGCGGGGGCGGGGAAACGATGCTGACCGAAATGAGCGACGCCGACCTGCTGAAATTCGTTTCGCTCGATCTCAACCGGGCCGCCGAGTCGCAATAACATCATACAGGAGAATTATCATGGGCTGGGGTTATTCTAATTTTTACAAACCGTATGTGAGCGCGCAGGAGTGCCGCCGCCGCGCGGAAAAAGCGGCGGCTAAAATGATGAAGGGCGGGCGCGCTCTCTCCCCCGTAGGGCTGGAGGGGCAGGCCATCGCCCGGTCCTTCTGGGGAAAAGCGTGGTGCGCCAATCTGGAATCTTACGGCGATTATTCCAACAGAATGCCGCGCGGCCGCTCCTATGTGCGCAACGGCTCCGTCATCCACCTCGACATCCGGCGGGGGGAAGTGGAGGCTTTGGTCAGCGGCGCGTTTTTATACAAGGTAAAAGTGAAGATCGCGCCGGTAGAGCCGGGGCGGTGGCGGGCTTTGTGCCGGGAATGCGCGGGCGGCATAAGTTCGCTGATGGACCTGCTGCGCGGGAAGCTGTCGGAGCGGGTGATGGGGATCATGACGCGCCGCGGCGTCGGCTTGTTCCCCTCGCCGAAAGAGATAAAACTTGCCTGCGATTGTCCGGACGGGGCGCGGATGTGCAAGCATGTGGCGGCGGCGCTTTACGGGGTGGGCGCGCGGCTCGATACGAAGCCGGAACTGTTGTTCCTGCTGCGCCATGTCAGCCATCAGGAACTGCTCGCTCATTCCGGCACCTTGTCGGATTTAACCGAAACGAAAACAGCTCCCGGGCACGCGACGCTGTCCGCGGCGGAAATAAACGAGGTTTTCGGCATCGAGATGGAAACCGGCGAAGCGACGGCTGGCGGCGCGCCGGAGGTCCCGCCGGCCGCCAGGCGGGCCCGCAAGACGGACGCAAAACCCGCGCGACGGAGACCGCCGGTTAAAAAAAGTTTAAAGCGGAAAAATAAGCCTGTCTCCAAACGGCGCCGGTGAGACGCCCCGCTTGCGGGCCTTCAAAGGTCAAGCTGTTTAAGCCGTACGGGCAGTTTTACGCTGATAACGGTTCCTTTGCCGGGTTCGCTCTCTGCGGTTATCTCGCCGCCGTGAAGGCGGACTATCTGCCGGCAGACATAAAGACCCAGTCCGGTGCCTTTCGCCTTGGTCGTGAAGAACGGTTCGAAGATCTTGTCTAGATTCTCCGTTTCTATCCCCGGTCCGGTGTCTTCGATACGGACATTGAGCTCCCCGGCGCTTTCAGCGCCGCGGATCCGTATTTTCCCTCCGGGTCCGGAGGCAAGGGCGTCGCAGGCGTTATCCAGAATATTGGAAAAAACCTCTTTTATCTGCAGCGGATCGGCGTCGATCCTCGTGTGTTTAAGCGGATCGATATCCTTGGTTAGCGGGATCCGTCTTTTAGATTTGTTTTTGGCCAGTTCGATCGATTCTTCGAGGATGCCTGAAATATCCGTTTTTTCATATTGCGGAGGTTTCAGGCGCGAATAGAACAGCAGATTGCTTATGATCTGGTTGCTTTCGGCCACTTTGTTACTGATGTTGTTAAGATGGGTCTCCAGCAGCGGATTGCCGGCTTTTCTTCTGATGTTGGCGGCCGCCATGCTTATGGCCGCCAGGGGATTTCGCAGTTCATGCGCGACGGTGGCCGATAAGACGCCGATATCCGAAAGGCGTTTGCCTCTTTCCAGTTCTATTTGCGTTTTGATCAGTTCCCGCGTCCGTTCTTTGACAAGGCGCTCGGTGGCTTCTTTATCGCGCTTCAGGATCTCCTCGGCCTTTTTGCGTTCGGCGCGCAGGCGCAGCGCCTGTATCCCGTAGGCCAGGTCGTCGGCCAGTTCCGAGAGCATCTGGATCTCATTCGTATGGAAGGAATTCGGTTTTTTAGAGTAGATCGTTATGGCGCCCAGGGTTTCTCCCGCCGTGATCAGCGGGAAAACTATCGAAGACGCGTAGCCGCGTTTTAACGCCTCCTTGCGCCAGGGCCTGAAATCGGGATCCGTCAGCATGTTCGCGCACATGCAGGGCTTTCCGGTGCGGATGGCCGTGCCTGTCGGCCCCCGGCCTCGTTCGGTATCCGCCCAGGTGATATTCAGGGTCTTCAGGTAGCCGTCCTCGAACCCCGCCTGCGCCGCCGGACGCACTGTTTTCGCCTCGTCGTGTAAGGCGAATCCGATCCAGACCATGAAATAACCGCAATCCCTGACTATAATACCGCAGACCTCTTCCAGATATTCCTGCTCGGAGTCCGCGTGCAGCATCGCCTTGCTGGAATCGCTGTGCGCCGTGAGCGTTTTGTTCAGCTTTATAAGCTCTTTTTCGTTTTTGCGCGAAACGGCCTCGGTGCGCTTTCGCGCCGTGATATTGCTGAAGGAGAGCAGGACGCATCTCTTCCCGTTGACGACGAGAGGGTCCGCGCCGACATCCAGCCAGATAGCGGTGCGCCGTCCGTTAAGCAGCAGAACGGCTTGAGCTTCCACGCCGTGGACCGGTTTCCCGGAGCGCAAGACCGTTTCAAATGTTTTGCGGATGGGGCAGGAAGAGCACTGCGGCGTGTGTCCGCAACCCGCAGGGTCGTTTAAGGCGTAGACGCATCCGACCAGATCTCCGGGCTGAAGGCTGCCGCTGAGCGCGGCGTCCCTGCCGATCCAGTTCGCCGCCGCGTTATTTATCCGTTTTACGGCGCCGCGCTCATCGAGCAGGAACATGCCGACATTTACCGCGTCGAAGATCTTTTTAAGATTGGCCCTCTCTTCGTTTAATAGTTTTTCCATGCGTTTTCTTCCGGTGATATCCCTGAAGTTCACGGCAAAATAGCCCTTGCGGGGGCTGAAAGCGGAAACGGAGTGCCATTTTTTAAGCCGTTCCGAATAACTTTCGAATTGCGCGGGCTTCCCCGTCAGAGCGACCTTTCCGTATTTGTCCAGCCAGTCCGCGGGGTTCCGCTTTATGCCCGGAAGGACCTGCGTAATTTTTTTGCCGGCGATATTTGTCCGTTTGAGGCCGGTAAGTCTTTCGAACGCCCGGTTGACCTCAAGGAAGATAGAGTCGCACGGCTTTCCAGCGTCGTCCAGCACCAGTTTGTGGTAGGCGAAGCCTTCCGACATGTTGTTGAACAGGGTCCGGAATATTCCCTCGCTTTTTACCGCGGCATCCTTGGCCGTCGGCGTTGCGGAACTCAGGATGCCGGCTGCCGCCGGGGCGCCGGTTTTTAAGCTTTTGCGACGAACAGTTCGTATATTCTTCATAGAAGCCTTATAACGCGGCATATGCCGTCCCCCCGGCCCCGCCCGCGGTCCCTTTAGAATTCTATAAAATTAAAACAGGGAGAGCGACGAATGGCGCCGCCCCTATTTTTCAGAAGTGCTATAATCAAGTCCTTGCCTGGTTTCTTTGCGCGAGGCGGAAGGTCGCGGGAAAATATGCCGGTAGAAAAAACGGGTTATGACAAGCTTATCCTTGACGCGCTTAGCGAAGGCGTCTACGGCATGGATATGAACGGGAATGTCGTGTTCGTCAACAAAGCCGCGGAGCGGATCCTTGGTTACGACGCGGCCGGGCTTATAGGAAAGCATTCCCATGAATGTTTTCATTACGCTAGGCCGGACGGTTCGAAATACGATCCCAAAGACTGCAATATCTACGCCACTTCCCATGACGGGAAAGTGCGCCGTATAGACACGGAGGCGTTCTGGAAGAAGGACGGGACAGCCGTGCCGGTGGAATATGTCGCCACGCCCGTGACCGAAAACGGGACTATAACGGGCGTCGTAGTGTCGTTTAACGACCTGACCGCCAGGCTGCTTGCGGAAGAAAAGACCAGGGAATATCTCCAGACGAGCGCGATCACCAATCACATCCTGAAACTTTCGCTGGAGAATAAACCGCTGTCGGAGATCCTGCAGAACACGCTCGATGAAATACTCTCGGTCAAATGGCTGTCAATAGAGACCAAAGGGGCGATCTTTCTCGCCGACGAAAAGACGCGCTGTCTAAAGATGGCGGCCAAGGCCGGCCTGGGCGAGTTTATTTTAAAGACCTGCGCCGAAGTGCCCGCTGGCCGCTGCCTTTGCGGCAAGGCTTTGTTAAGCGGCAAGCCCGTGTTTAAGGCCCATCTTGACGGCGAGCATGAAAACTCTTATCCTGGGATCCCCGATCACGGGCACTATATAATCCCGATCACGGCCGGCGGCAGGGTGTACGGCGTTCTTAACGTTTATACCGGGCACGGCCATGCCCGCTCCGCTTACGATATTAATTTCCTCTCCGGCATAGCCGACATCCTGGCCGGCGTGATCTACAGGAGAAAACTGAACGAGAGGCTCGCGCTGTTGAGGGACCTGCGGCTCAAGGCCCTTGAAGCGCGGGATATAAGCGCGGCGCTTAAACTGCTGACTGACAACATTTGTGAAATAACCGGCTGGGCGGCAGGCGAGGTGTGGCTGCCTGGCCTGGATAAGCTCCATCTGTCCCGGTCCTATTATTACGGTAAAAACGAGCGCAGGCTGGAAACCTTCGCCAGCCGGTCGAAAAATTTTACTTTTAAAAAGGGGGAAGGCCTTCCCGGCGCCGTCTGGCAGAAGCTTGAGCCGGTCTGGTTCAGGGAGATGCCCAAAAGCGGGAATTTGCCCAGGAAAAAGATGGCGATGACGGCCGGGCTCAGGTCCGGCGTCGGAATCCCCATAATCGCGAACGGGGAGTTCATCGCCGCTATAACCTTTTTATCCACCGAAGTGAAGATCGGGGACGAGGAGCTGGTGAATTTTCTCGGCGAGGCGGCGGGCCAGTTGGGCATGATCTTCCACCAGAACCTGCTGGCGGAACAGCTGGTGCAGACGCAGAAAATGGACACGGTGGGGAAACTTGCCGGCGGCATCGCGCACGATTTTAATAATATCCTCGGCGCGATCCTCGGCTACACAGGATTTCTGATCAGGGACCTTAAGAACATGCCCAGCCAGCTTTCCGACGCGCTGGAAGTAAAAAAAGCCGCGGAAAGGGCCGCCGCGCTGACGAAACAGCTGCTTGCCTTCAGCCGCAAGAAGCCGGCCGTTCAGCGGATCATAGATCTGAACGGCACGATCAAGGGCCTGGCCTTGATGCTGGGAAAGATCATAGGGGAGAACATTAAACTTGAGATCGTTCCGGAAGCAGGCGTGCCGCTTGTAAAGATCGATCCGACCCACCTTGAGCAGATCGTGATCAACCTTGTGGTGAACGCCAGGGATGCCATTGCGGGCAGCGGAGTTATAACGATAAAAACCGGCCAAAAGCGGTTCGCGGAGGGTGCGGCTCCGGCCGGCCTGAAAGCGGGAACATACGCCATGCTCACCGTCTCCGACACCGGCTCCGGCATGAGCGAAGAAATTAAAAAAAAGATATTCGAACCGTTCTTCACCACCAAGCCGCCTGGAAAAGGGACCGGAATGGGGCTTGCGATCGTCTATGGGGTTATAAAGCAGAATAATGCGCAGATAACCGTCGACAGCGTGCCGGACGAGGGCTCCACCTTCACGGTATATATCCCGGCGTCCTCCTGCGACGGCCAGGCGGACGCAGAGGCCGGACACCGGGCGGAAGACGCCCGCCTGCGCGGTTCCGAAACCATACTTATAGCGGAGGATGACGAAGCGTTCAGGCCCGTGCTTGTGCGGGTCCTGAAAGAGCACGGTTACAATGCTCTTGCCGCCGCCGGCGCCGCCGGGGCGCTGGAGCTTGCGGAACAACACGCCGGAGAGATCCATCTGCTGCTGACGGACATACGGATGCCGGGCAAAAGCGGAGCCGAGTTAGCCGGCGAGATGCTGAAATTGCGCCCCGGCATCAAGCTTCTTTATATGACCGGCCACATCGACATTGATGTCGAGATCCAGGAAAAGCATCACATAACAGACGATGCGCTGTTTTACAAACCGATAGAATACCCGCGCCTGCTTGCCAGGATCCGTGAAGTGCTAAATAAATAGGGACAGCGACCGGTTATTAAATGGTCGCTGTCCCTATTTATCAATATTCGCGGAGTTCGATCTCTTCGGGGTCCGCGTCGGCGGCGGTTCGTTTCTTGTAGTCCCTGCAATACTCCGCGCTTGTAGAACCCGCGGGATTATCCTTTAAGAATGTGTCGATCTCCTCGACAGCGATGAACCCGCCTTCTACCCTTTTGTATTTTTGGTCTTTTTCCGGAGCCCGTTGGGGGTCGATGTCGAAGGAGGCCATTCCGGTCCTGGCCGCGGCCGCCAGATGACTTTGCCTTTTTTTGTCCGGGTTCATCAGGTCTTCGCCCTGGTAAACGGCGCGGCAGCCGGCCGCGGCCGCCGCTTCCATCGCTTTGCAGAACATGTATCGGTTCGGCTTGCGCCTGAAATTCCAGCCGGGGATCAAAACCCCGCCGGAATTTTCAAAAACAGACCAATCAAATACCGCGCCGTCATGGAGGTGGCTTCTTTTGAAATCCAGCTCCACCTCGGCCTTTAAGTCTGCCATGGACATGGTTTCTGGAATATTGATGATCATTCCGACCGGAAACCCTTTGTCCCGGAGGGCCTTCAGATAATTCAAGACGCCGGGGCGATAAAATTCCTCCAGAAAATTACCGTATTGGTCGCGGTGGGAGGTGTCGGTGATAGTATTGCCCATATCAAAAAATATCCATGGCCGGAGACATGCGCCCTCAGCCCCGGCCCGCGTTCCGGAAACGGCCGCGCAAGCGCAGAATAAAAGCAATACCCTGGTCGTTTTGAAATTCTTCTTCACGTCATTTCCTCCATCGAACCGCAGTCAGTCGTTTTACCGCGCAAATATTATATACCCACCAGAGTCCTGCGGCCAGGACTTTAGGCCTATTCTATGCAAGGAATTAGACCTAACAAAACGATCCTGCGGCTGAAGAAGAAACTGAAAGCGGAGCGCTGCTTTTATCCCTTTATCGAGCCGCTTCCGGTCTTCACCGAGGTTTCGCCGGCGTTTGGTATCCTTGAAACGAAGATGTCGCCGTCCAAAATCTATCAGGCATTGCGGTAGCGCTTAAGACTTACTAGAATTCATAGCCTCCTAACTCTGCCATAAAAATTGCTCCATTTTCGCATAACGGCTATAATATGCGAGGGTGAGGCTATGAGCAAATTCCATAAATTCGGTTTCAACCATTCCGCAAGAACTAAAGCGGCGGCTATGGGCGCTATGAAGCTGGCGCAGATGTCCGAAATGTCGGAAGGCGAATTTGAAAGCTTTCTGAAGAAGATCGAAGATAACCGTTTTTTTAAATTGCTTAAAGCATCCGGCGCCGTCAGCCTGGCGGAATTCCCGAATGCGCGTTATGCCGCAAAAAAATACGCCGGCTACGGGCTTAAACTGTCCTCCGGAGGTCTGCCGGAACTAGCCGACGGCAAAGGCGATCTGGTCGGCCTGATACAGGGTATAGGCCAGGAAAAATTTGAAACCTGCTTCCTGAAAGACGCGGCCATGAGTGACGTAGAGCGGGCAGAGGAATGCGACATAACCGTCAAAGACGCCGCCCGCCTGCGTGATTTCGTCAACCGCGCGTTTATACAGGCTGAATTTGAAAGCGCGCCCGAAGCTCCTGTGTCGGAAGTGTTCAGTGTCGTGGCCGGCATAGAGCTTGAAAACGGCAAGCCTCTCCTGGCGTTCTTTCACCGGGAAATCTGGAAAGGCTGTTATAAAGTGGACGGGGAAAAACTTTCAGAAGCGTTGAAAGGCCTCCCCGCCTCTGAACAAACCGCCGTGGAAAAGCTTGTAAGGCGTATGGAACTGGCGGACAAGCGAAAATCCACGCTTTACCGCGCGCTGGAAATAGTTATGGAGCGGCAAACCGAGTACCTGATAACCGGAGAGCCTGTGCGCAGGGCGCCGTTGCCGCAGAAAGTTCTGGCAGCGGAACTTGAAGTCCATCCCAGCGTTCTTAACCGGCTTATCTCAAATAAATCCATACAGATGCCTTGGGGCACCGAAGCGCCTATGTCGGTGCTGCTGCCCAGCTCTAAAGCCATAAATTTAGAGCGGCTATACGCCATAGCCGTTGAAAATCCTGGTATGAACGACACTGAGTTGCGCGCCGAGCTTAAAATCCGCCACGGCGTAGAATTATCCCGCCAGTCCATAGTGCAATACCGCAAAGATTTATCATTGTCCAGGAATACTTCCAGCACGCTGTAAAACCCACTGTTGGGTTTCAAAATGAAAGCATTTATCTCAAAATGAGATGATGTTTGCTTCTTTTCTACTCCCCTGCCTCCGCAGATTTCCTGATTTCCCCAATAGAAACGCATAAAATCGTCCAGTACATCCATCTGCCATGAAAATTGCTCCATAGAAGGTGTAGGCGGTCAAAACAAGCTAAGGAGAACGAACCAAATGACTAAAGTACTTGAACTGCAGAAACTGGAAACCGGATCAGAGGGCGAGACCCGCTTGGGCAGTTGGATCAGCAACAGCTGCGGGCAATAGTGAGTGTGCCGATATTAAACAATAGGAGAAAATAAAATGAACACGATACTTGAGTTGCAGAAACTGGAAGTAAAGTCGGAAAACGAGACTCGCGGGGGAAGCTGGATCAGCAACTGCTGCGGCGGGCAGAACGAATGAGCGGTAGGATAACTCCGGAGGTGGGGAGATTCGGCCACCTCCGGAGCGGATTGTTAAGTTCGGGTGGGTAATGATATGAATAGCGCAAACAACTTGAATTACTACCTGTTCGCAGACAAACGGTTCTATGAGCCCATGGATTATTGCGTGGTAAATGAGGGCGATTATTTTGATTTCGTCCGAAGCCAGGCTGATGCGGAATGGAAGTTTGTCAGAAGCGGTATCTGGATAAACTGTATATACCTTAAACATACGATGCCTCTTCAGGGCTGGAAAATACATTTGTCGGCGACTCATTCGGATTCTGAAGGCATTTTCAGCGCGGCGGCAGAGTTTCTTATGGCGAACAAGGTGACTTTTAAGTTCCTGTTAGACAAAAAAACATTGGCGATAACCAATTCAAAAGGCTGGTCTCGCGGCGCTTCCGGGAAATTTATGACGGTGTATCCGACGGATCCGGAGCACTGCAAGTGGCTGCTGGAAAAACTGCATTCACTGACGGCGGATTTTTGCGGCCCGTATATCCTCTCTGATATGCGTTATAAAGACAGCAAAGTCCTGTACTACAGATATGGCGGATTCAGGCCGAATTTACGGCTTGATGTGAATGGGAAACGTATCCCGGTGCTGGTTTCCCCTGATGGAAAAGAGGAGGCCGATGTGCGGCCGCCGTATTACCGTCTCCCCGGATGGGTGGATGAGATATTCCCGAAGAAGAATACAAATGAGTCTGGTGGCGGATTGAATAACGGGAGATATGCAGTTGAGAGATCTCTGCATTTCTCCAATACAGGCGGGATATATATCGCCTATGACAATATCGGGAAAAAAAGAGTTGTGCTGAAAGAGGCGCGTGCGCATGTCAACGCGTTCGCGGAAAATGTGGACGCCGCCAGAATGCTTAAGAGGGAGTATGATATCCTGAAAAAAGTCGGGAACTGCGGCATCGCGCCGGAGCCGGTTGAATTATTCAGGGAATGGGAGCACCTTTTCCTGGCGGAAGAATATCTGGAGGGTTATATCACGCTTCACGCTTTCGCCGCGCAGAACAGTATTCTGCTGGAGGCGCGCCCTACCGAAGAGAAGGTTAAATCCTACCTGGAAAAATATATCGCAATTTTCAGAAAACTCGCGGGAATTATTGAGGCCCTTCATTCCCGGAATATCATATTCGGGGATTTTTCGGTCAATAATGTCCTGGTCAATCCCGCCACGCTGGATATAAAAATTATCGACCTGGAAGGGGCGCTTGTGGAGGGCGAGGAGGAAGCTTATAAACTTTTTACACGCGGGTTTGCCGCCGTCGAGCAGGTCAAGGGGGCGGCGCCTACGCGGGAAAGCGATTATTACGCATTCGGCGCGATAATGCTGTATATGCTGACGCATATAAACGGGATTCTGGATTTAAAGCCTGATGCCGGAACTGAAGCATTGCAGATGGTGGGCCGGGATTTTGGCATACCTGTAAAGTTGAGAAGGATTATAAATACCCTCATGCACTCCGATCCCGCGAAGCGGCGGGGCCCGGGTGTTTTGCGCGATCAGAAGCAGGAAACTGCTTTAAGGAAGACATGCGCGGTCAGATTGTCCGCAGCTGCTCCCCGGTTGTCCAGGAAGTACATTACTGATACCGTGCGGTCGGCATGCAGCTTTATTGAATCGAGCGCGGACTACGCCAGGAAAGACAGGCTCTTTCCCGCAGACCCGGAAATTTTTGAAACGAATCCGCTCAGTCTTGCGCATGGGGCCGTAGGGGTTCTTTATACATTATCAAAACTCGGACGCAAGCCTGCTCCCGAAATGCTGCAATGGGTGCGCCAGCATGAAATTTCCGGCAAAAATTGTCCGCCCGGCTTATATCCGGGAATGTCCGGCATAGCCTGGGGACTGCTTGAGCTTGGCGATAAGGCTGGCGCCGAGGCTGTGTTCGGTAAAACATTCAATTCCCCGCTTTTAGCTGTTTCTTCATCGCTGTATACCGGCCTGGCCGGTTGGGGGATGACCAATCTTAAGTTCTGGCTGGCCACCCGCAAGGAAATTTACCTGGACAATGCCAAAAAGGCGGGGGAAACATTGCTTGATTCCGCGCGCAACGATTCTCACGGTGCGCACTGGCCTGATCAGGCCGGCAAAGTGCCTATCGGGCTGGCGCACGGAGCGGGAGGAATAGGTCTTTTCCTGCTGTATCTTTACGCGGCCACCGGCAATCAAAAATACCGGCAAAAAGCCGTGGAGGCATTGGATCACGACATCGCTTATGCCGATGCGTTCGGAAACGGTAATATGGCCTGGGCGAAGACAGCCGGAGAGAACGGGGCGCTTTACCCTTACTGGGAATACGGCAGCGCCGGTATCGGAATTGCCTGCCTGCGCTATTTCAGCGTGTTAAAGGAACCTAAGTACATGAAACTTGTGGAAAAGATATATGAAAGCTGCGCGACAAAATATGCGATTTTCCCAGGAAGAAATATGGGCATGGCAGGTCTGGGCGAGTTTCTGCTTGACGCTTATGCCGTGACAAAAGACGTAAAATACCTCAATAGCGCGCACAGTGTCGCAAGCGGATTCAAACGTTTTGCGATACGAAGCCCAAAAGGCGTCGCGTTCCCCGGCGACGGTCTGGCACGGATAAGTTGTGATTACGCCGCCGGGATGAGCGGGATCATACTGTTCCTCGACCGGCTGGTGTCAGGCCGGCCTGCGGATTTTATGCTTGATGAATTGCTTTAAGGAGAATCCAATGTTTAAGAATATGCGGCTTATTGTTCGGCCTTATACAACCTCGTTTACCCTCGCATTGGCGGGCGTGGTCGCTATGGATGCGGTCATGAGCCTGCTCAATCCGCTTTTATTGAAATACATATTTGATGAGGGAGTGATAAAAAAGGATTTCAGGCTGTTTATTGTGGTTACTGTCGGGTTTATGATCCTTGCGACCTTATTCCGGTTGTTCTCTTTATGGAACAACCTTTACGTGCAGGATCTGAAAAACAGAATACTTAAACGGCTTATAGGAAGCATGCTGGAAAGCTACTATAAAATGCCGTATATACAGGTCATGAAGAATAAAACCGGCTATTATACCTCAAGGATTTATGACGAGCCGCTGAGCGCCTCATCCACGGCGATAGATCTCGCTTTCGCGGTATGCCCGGCCGCTGTTTCGTTTCTTGTGGCGTTTGGGGTTGTTGTTTTCTTGTCGATCAAAGCCACGTTTGCGCTGGTGCTTACGGTGCCGTTCCTTATAATGCTCGCAAATAAATACCATTCCGAGATCAAGCAGCATTCCCGCGACGAAAAAGAGGGGGAGGGCGAGTTGCGCGGCGTTATAACCGGTTCTGCGGAATCATATCGTACCGTCAACCTGTTCGGCCTGCATTCCGCGGTGCTGTCAAAAATTAACGAGAAGTTCGAAAAGTACACGACAAGTCTTAATGCCCGTGTCAGAAACAGCGCAAAACATAACACTTATGGCGCTATTTTCATGTCCTACGGCGAAATGCTGGTTATAATCGTCTGCGGATACGCGATTTTGAAAGGGGAGATGAGTTTCGGGGGATTCATGGCTTTTATGAACGCATTCTGGCTTGCCGTCGGCAATATGAGAACGCTTGTGCAGAAAATACCTGAATTCTCACGGAACTCAATGGCGTTGCATCGGTTGGCGGAGTTCGGCATGCCAGCTTCAGAAGCGGCTGGTACCGGCGGTGGAACCGGGATCGGCGCAATTACACTTGAAAACGTGGGGTTCAGCTATGGTGATAAGCAAGTATTTTCAAACCTGAGTTTCAGCGCGGGCAAAGGCGAAAAATTGCTGCTAAGCGGCAAGAACGGCTCCGGAAAATCCACGGTGGCGAATATGCTCTCCGGATTCCTCGCGCCGGATAATGGGACCGCGCGGATTCTGGGCGTTGAAAAGACCAGCGCCTGCGTCTCCCCGCATCACTTCGCGCCTGGCACATTACGCGACAACCTGAAATTCGATAGCCATACGGACGAACAGCGCCGATACCTGAATGGCGTGCTGGCGGACTTCAAGCTGACGGAAAGTCTTGATAAGAGCCCTGATGCGCTGTCCGCCGGGCAGAAGAAAAAGGCCGAGATCGCTATGGGGTTGATGAAAGACGCTGAATTGTTTCTGTTCGACGAACCTCTCGCCAACGTGGACGTGGAGAGCAAGCCGATAATAATGGAGCATATCTTTAACCGGACCAAAGATAAAATCCTGGTAGTTGTAATGCATGGGGATGATGAATTCCGTGGGCAGTTTACCAGGATGGTGAGTTTATGATGCGGTTTTCTCATTTTGAGAAAAGAGATCCCATAAGTTTTCATTGATGGGGTTTGTCAAAATGAGAGTAAGTATCTTAAAATGAAACATTGTTGTCTGGCTTTTAAATCCTTTGCATCCCGGACTGTTGAATTTTCCCAATGAAGGCAATTAAATTTGATAACTGCCATAAAAATTGCTCCGTAGTGGGTGTAAGTGCAGAAAACCACTAAAGGAGAACTTAAATGAACGCAATGCAGATGAACCTTAACAATACGGACGAAAATAACTTCACTTCCGGGTTCAACCGTGCGCCTGAGTTGGAGGATGTGTTTATGTCTGGTTTCAACCGCGCGCCAGAGCTGGAAGAGAGTTTTACTTCCGGTTTCAATCGCGCTCCCGAACTGGCCTAATCTGGTTATGATCCGGGCCGGGGACAGTAAAGGTCCCGGCCCGGTTCCGGAGCTTATATGACAAAACCATTTTTCTCTTATTCCACTCCACGAATAAACAGCCTTGTATTCAAGCTGGTGGACTATTGCAATCAAGGTTGCACTTATTGCTACCGTGAAAACGACAAAGAGCGTCCAGTGCGCATAATGTCAGATGAACTGATAGAAACTACTATCGTGAAATATATAGATTTTCTTAAGTCCAAAGGAAACGCCCGCAGCGTAGTATATCTGATCTGGCATGGCGGGGAGCCATTGCTGGCAGGAATCAGTAAGTTCAGGACGATAATGGAAATACAGGCGCAGCTTGCGGCCAGGTATGAGGTCGGTTTTGTGAATTCCGTGCAAACCAATGGGGTCTATATTGATGAGGAATGGGCAAAGTTCTTCAACGAAAACAGGTTCCTGGTCGGGGTGAGCCTGGACGGCCCTAAGCAGATTCATGATATCTACAGAAAAAACAAAGGCGGAGTTTCCACCTTCGCGGAGACGATGCGCGGGATCAAATTGCTGCAAGCGCACAAAATAAAAACTAATCTTATCGGTGTTGTAACCAATGAGAGCGCTCCGCACGCCGATATGATGTATGAGTTTTTCAGGGATTTTGGCGTGCAGGACATAGACCTCATCCCTTGTTTTGATTATAACGATCCGCTTACCTTGTCGCCGGAGCTGTACCGCGCTTTTATGGTTACGATTTTTAAGCGGTGGCGTTCGGACGGATTTGCGCCGCTGAGAATAAGGTTCCTTTCCGATGTTTTGAAAAAGATCTCGGTGCTGCGTTCCGGCGGTTGCGCTACTATAGGCTGCGAGCTTATGGGCGGCTGCGGGCAGAACTGGTCCATAGGCGTGGAAGGGGAAGTATATCCGTGCGAGTGCCTCACCCCGATAAAGCGCATGGAGCTGGGAAATATTATGGAATCTTCTTTTGAAGGGCTCATGTCCTGCGGCGCTTTCACTAACGTGAAATCGGAGAACAATGATATCGCGCAAGATTGCCGCGACTGCGACGTGCTGGCGGTATGCCGGGCAGGCTGCCTCAACAGGCGTCTTAAGGATTATAAACTTGACGGGAAAAGGGACCCTTACTGCCTTGCCCGCCGTGACGTGATCAAACTTGCCCTGGAGGATGCGTATGCAATCCCGGCTAAATAAAAACGCCTGGTTATTGTTGTCAGCCGTAGCCATTTCATCCGTAGGGGATTGGCTCAATATCCTTGCCCTGATTACTGTGTTTAGCAAGGCGTATGGGGCGGCAAGCGTGGCATTCCTGATGGCGATGCGGGCTGTTCCCGGCGTCCTGCTGGGGCCGTGGGTTGCCAATCACATAGATCGCTTTCAGAAAACACGCGTACTCATTTTTTTAAGCGTCGCTCAGGCAGCCCTGGCGTTAACATTGGGCGTTCTCTCTGACCGTTGGGCGCTTCTCGGCGCGGCGGCGGCGCTTTCCACGCTTAATTTGTTCTCCGCCCCTTTGATCAAGGCTCTCCTCCCCACGGTATGCAACTCCGCATCGCTTAGCCGCGTGAATTCGTATTTCGCATCTATACAGTCAAGTTCCTATGTTCTGATACCGCTTCTTAGCGGGGTGCTGATATCAATCTTTGGCCCGGCGGCATGTTTTAATATAGATGCGGCGACATTTGTCGTCTTTGGCGTAATGATCGCAGCTGTGCATGTTTCTGATGCGGGGCGTGTCGGCGTTCAGGGGGGGGCGGTAGAGTCCGGGAGTCTCTTCAGGGATCTGCTAAATACGCCTGATCTAAAGCGGACATTGTTTGCTTTTGCAGTGGCGGGATTTTCACTGGGGACGATCTACTCGGTGGAGATTTCTTTTTTCGCCAAATACCTGAATGTAGATCCTCGCGGTTACGGAAGCTTTGTGGCGATCGCCGGCGCGGGTGTGTTGATGGGATCCCTGCTCTGCGGGCGGTTTACGGCTTCGGCAACGCTTGAGCGGGTGTTTGTAGCGGGGCTTGCCTTATTCGGGACAATGACGGTGCTCTTTTCTTTTAACCGCAGTTTGGTTGTGGCGATCGGGTTGATTATGCTGTCAGGATTCGGAGAGGGCCTGTTTTCCGTTTCAGGCACCATCCTCGTCCAATTACAATCGCGCGCGGACCGGTTGGCCGGAAATTTTACACTGCTTGGCGTTTTGTCCAAGAGCTTCAGTCTTTTTGCGATGCTTGTAGCCGCAATGTTTATGGATTACATGCAGCCGGCAGGATTGTTGCTTGTGGCGGGGCTGGTTGCATTGGGTGTAGCTGCGGTATGGGGCGTAACAAAAGCTCAGGTCAGCAATGTTGCTGCGCCAAAATGCGCCGAATGAATGCGTTTTGGTGAAAAAGGGCTATCGGCTCATTTTGAGATAGTAGTTTTGTCTAATCTTCATTGAAAGGATTTTCAAAATGAAAATGTTTATATCAGAATGATAGGTTTTGTTTGTTCTTAAATCCCTGAAAATATCGTCAGGCAGTCATTTCTCCAATGGGGGCGTATGAAATAGGTTGGTTGTCCGCCCCTGCCATAAAAATTGCTCCGTAGGAGGCGTAAGCAGACATAATATACGGAGGATACAAATGAAACGGATAACGATCAAAATAGCAATAGCGGGGATATCGGCTTTGTTTATAATGGCAGTTTTACTGAAGCCGCAGCACTTGACTGGCGGCGAGGCCAGCAAAAAGCAGACCGTAGTTCACTATACCAGCGTTGGAGTGTTTCCCAATTCGCCGCTGTTCTATGCGGAGAACTAAGCAAAGACCCACGGTGGATATAGGTCCAAAGGCCCTTACAAACTTATGAGTCACAGACTACACTATTGTATGATTCTTGACAGCTCGGGGGATTGGCCTCGGAATATCTGCGACCGGACCTTGATCATGTGTATCCAGGGAAAGCAGAATCGAATTTGCTTTTCCTCTTTTAATTGAAAAGCAGTTTCTGAAATGGCAGAATACAGCAGATAAGGAGAATGCGATATGACGAACAAAGATAAAGTGATTGTATCGTTCCTGGTGTCCATCGGGATATTTTCTTCCGCCCAAGCGGTTCGCTATGTTAAGACTCTTGAAATTAGTGAGAAGAACTCCATGATATCCGTGGCCAAACTATCTAATTCCGGCATAGTTCTTTGTGAAGATTCTACCAGTCGTTCCGGTTTAGATAATCATAAAGGATAATGGATGGGCACGCTTTGGGGCAGACCGTCGATATTCGTAAGCTAGGAATAGTTGTCGGTACCGCATGCAATTTTAATTGCAGCCATTGCTTGATCAAGAAGGAAGACAGGCGTGAACGACTGTCTCTGAAAGAGGTTCGGCTATTGTGCGATACGGTGGCCAGATATCGTCCGAAGTCGATTTTGTTCACCGGAGGGGAACCGACCTTTTGGATCAAGGAAATAAACGAAATTATTTCCTCCCACCCTTGCCCTGAAAACCTTAAAATCACTTTGACCACTAATGGCCATTTCGCAGGGTCGGTCTCTTTGGCGAAGAAGGTGCTCTCCTCGTTTACCAGACTTGATTATGTGCAATTGTCGTATGATGTTTTCCATAAAATCTTCCTGTCGTTTTCAAAAGCTAAAAATCTTCATTCAGCGTGTACGGAGTTGCGGGTCGGTTTCAGCGCGATTCTAACGATGTCGTCTCCGTTGGACCTGCTTCTCGTTAAACAGTTGCGAAGTTTCGGGCGGTTCAAGATAGGGGTGCAAAAGGTCGCTAGTATTGGAGAGGCGAAGAGAAACGGCATTCGGTTCATCTTCCCATGCTTTGACGAGAAAGTACTCTCTAAATATTGTCCCAACAGGAACAGTCTCGGGTATATTTGCGGACGCGGATTCTCGATCTGTTGTGCGGAACTGGCCTTTAATAATTCTATGCCCGGGGTGTTTCACTCAACGCTGGGTGAACATTTGGCCAGTCCTTTATACGGATTGATGCGGAAACACAATTTTGCGGAACTGATGAAAATATTGCGGGTACCTAAAAAGTCCCTGCTGCCGGATCATTCCTCGGAGTGTGTGCTGTGCGACCATATTTTTAAAAATGCCAGGAGGAAAGTGCGGTTGACGCCGTAAATCGTGTATGAAATCAAACCCCCGTCTTGTTCAGAAGGAAAAAGGAAAAATAACCTATCAAATGCCGGATTTTACCCGGCTTAATACTTCGGCGATAGATAAGCTTGCCTGGCCGAAGGAAATCCCGGTCTTGTGGCTGAAATACTACGAAAACCTCGACGGCTGCTACGAGGCGTTGGATAAAAGGATATCCCGCAAATATATCGTGCGGGTAATATACTCCGCCGATAAGAAAGATATTCATTTGAAGGGGAGAAAGGAATCTGCCTGCGCGATAAAAGCCAGGGAATCGCTTACAACGGCGGAATTATTGGCACTATATCTTGAAACACATGCTAAATCCTTTATCGCGCCGTGGGCCGGACAACTTGATAGTAAATATATAGACGAGGTTTCCTCGTTCATTAAAGAAGATCTGCCGATCTCAAAGTCGTTGAGCTTCTTTAAGGATAAATCCCCAGTGGGATTGGTGCTCCTGACGGAGTTAGGCAGCGGAGCTGGGCTTATTTCATGGATATGGTTCGCGCCGTCTTTAAGCATTGCTGAAAGACGGAAAGCGCACAATCTCTTTGCCGCCTGGCTGAGGAACGGGAAATATCCGCAAATTAAAAGTGTCGTTCATTCTTTCAACCTGCGCTCTAACAGATTCTTTATAAAAATGGGATTCCATACTCAATGCATTGCTATCACCAGACGAAGCTGATCTTTCTGCTTCTGGCCGCTTGCGGCGTTCTCTGCGGTTGCCGGAAGGCGGAACAGCGGACGGATACATGGACAGTGTTGCTCAGTGACCTTCCCGTACGCCTGTTTGTCGCTGACGCCGGGCTTAATGGGACTTTTTACCTTTTAAAACAGACGCATGAGCCGCTTTTTAGGCAGGATGACGGGGAAATTTTTTCTTCTCGGCTTTTGGAGAAGTGGAGCAGGGATATCCGGTCTTCTGAATATCTTTTCTGTCCCGACACCTCTTTGCGTTTTGACGCAGATAACACTTTTTCAATGGCATTCTTTTATAAATATATACGGAAAACCGCTAAGGCGTTCGACCAGGGGGCGGAGGTTGAAAAACATGGTGAATGCGTTAGGATAAAATTGGGAAGTCACTCGAATTTCCTGGCTTACCTGTCTCTTTTCGAAAACGCTCCTACTTTGAAAAGGACGGAAAAGATAGAGGTCGGACTCGGCGCTTTTTCCGTTGAAACATTGTCCGCCGAAAAGGTCGTGCTTAAAAGAAAGCAGAGAGTTTCCAATGGCTATAACGCGATAGTGTTCCACCAGTATAAGGGCGGCGGTGACCCAAATTTACAGAATAGGCAGATAAGTGATTTCAATAATATCCCATCATTCGAGATACCGGAATGGGTAAAGAAAGATTATCGGCATTTTGATAGTCCTATACTCCGGTCGATAAGCCTTATAATAAATTACCCCGATAAGGCGGTCCGGAAAGCGGTCTATAACTGTCTTAACTATGATTCCCTTCGGCGCGCCTATGTGCCGCGGCGAAAAAACTTTTATGATATATGCAATATACTTCCCGTTGGGGTTCCCGGTGCCGAAGCCGGGCCTCCGAGGCAGGAATGCTATGGTATAGCGAGAATAAACCGTCATTTTGAATTGACATTCCTGAACCTTGCCTATAATAATGATAAAACGCTGAAGGAAGTGTTATCGGCTTTTCATAAAAGAACGGGGATAAAGATCGTCGTCAGGACATATCCTGATAACCAGATCGATGCGGCGCTTCTTCAATCCCCACGCCGGTATAATCTGGCGATAGTGGTTATGGATGCTGTTCGTCCTAATCATGAAGCGTTCTTTGATTATTTAATCAAGAAAAACGGATACTTTGATACCGATAATCCCGCACTAACACACTTGTATGAAAAAATGTTGAAAGAACCGGATGAGGAAAAGAAAAATAGTTTAGCGAAAGTCATAGCAGAAAAGCTGGATTCCGAAGCGCTGGTTTTGCCTCTGTATCAGAATGTGGCGACTTTCTATTATCCGAGAAACATAAAAAGTATTATTCTCGGCAGAGGTTTTATCGAATATCCAGAGGTTGCGGAGTTCAGATGGTAAAAATTATAGGCCGGGCTTTTTCTTATAACTGGAAATACTACAGCGCGGCGGTGGCCGTGTTTGTGGTTTTCTGGCAGATGTTTTCCGTGTTCTCTGCCGTGCGCGTAGCTGATGATAATCTGCTAACCGCCATGCGGCAGAATGCGGCCTATTTTGAAAAAGCATTTCTTAAAGGTGATGTGTTTGAGACTCAGCGCATAATGTGGCGCATAAAGAACGACAATATAAAGCACATAACATTCCACCCCACTGAGTTTAACGGCAGTAAGTGGATATTTAAAGAGGCCATAATCGGGAATATTTACGACAGACCTCGCGCGCAGCTAACGTGCAATGTGCCTTTTATATCAAATGGCGCAGTGCTTGGCCAGCTGGAATATGTTATAGATCTGGTGGATGTCAACGCTGTCGTCTTCGGTGAGAACTATATTTTATTTATAACCATAGTGGCTTTTTTTATGGGCCTTTTGTTTCTGTCCAATGTCGGGGCTATTAAAACTATTTTCAGCATAGAGCGCTGTGTTACAGAAACAAACGCTCTGGTCGATGCCGGTAAACACGCCGACATTCAGGATTCTATACAACGCAGCATCCAGTTGCTGCCGCAAAGTTTGCGCGATACACCATTCGCCGTGTTGATAAGCGGGTTGGCGGAAGTGCTGAAAAAAGCCTCCCGTCTTGAAAGTGACCTTGCTGTTTCAAAAGCCACATCTGATATGGCGGTGCAAGTGGCGCATGACATTCGGTCGCCGCTGGCGGCGTTGGATACAGCGCTGAATAAAACTGATCAGCTCCCGGAACAACAGCGCATTATGGTGCGCCATGCGGTGAACCGGATACGCGATATCGCCAACAATCTCCTTGAAAAGAACCGGCAGCAGGCCAAAACCTCTTCAGTGGCCATATCCCAGCCCACTGATGCCCGCGAAGCTCAGGAAACGCGCCTGCTTTCAAGCGCTATAGACCCGGTTATAACCGAGAAACGCCTGCAATTTGAATCAAAGCCGGGAATAAACATTGATTTTGAGCTGACAAAGGAATCTTACGGCTTGTTCGCTAAAATACAGCCGGTGGAATTCAGGCGCATAATTTCAAATCTTGTGAATAATGCCGTTGAAGTGTTGGGCGATCAAGGCAAGGTCTCCGTAGGCTTGGGCCAGGATGCCGGGAATATTGTTTTAACTGTCGCCGATAACGGCAAAGGCATTCCGGCTGAAATACTGGCGAAACTCGGCCAGAGGGGAGAAACGCACGGGAAGGCTGGCGGATCGGGTCTGGGGCTTTTCCATGCAAGAACAACAGTGGAAAGTTTGGGTGGCAGTCTTGCGATAGCTTCCGAAGTAGGCAAAGGCACGACGATTACAATAAAATTGCCCAGGGCGGAGGCTCCAAATAATTTTGTGCCTGTGCTTGAACTTGTTCCCGGCCGGCCCGTGGTAGTCTTGGATGATGACGCTACAATACACCAGATCTGGGATGGCCGGTTTGAGTCCGCCAGGGTTCAGGAGCGCAATATCGAAGTAATTCATTTCAGCGAGCCGGATAAACTGCGCGAATGGGTTAAAACCAACACGGCAAAGGCCGAAAAAGCGGTTTATCTGTTTGACTATGAGTTGATCGGTTATAAAGAAACGGGACTTAGCCTTGCCGAAGAGCTGGGGATATGCGGCACGACAATATCTGTGACCAGCCGTTACGACGAGAAACGCATAATTGATGAGTGCAAGCGTCTTAAAGTGCGGATGATCCCCAAGGGGCTGGCAAGCCTTGTGCCGATAGCCATCCAAAAGCCTGATGCAAAACCGGAAGCAGTGCCTCCCTCCGGCCAGGTAGACGCCGTTTTAGTTGATGATGATAAATTGGCCCGCATGAGTTGGGAAATGGTCGCCAAGGCAAAAGGCGTAAACCTGGTTGTCTTCGACAATCCGGGCGATTTCCTCGCCCGTATAGAGGAATTCCCCAAAGAGACGCCTGTTTATCTTGATTCCGAGCTGGACGACGACCAGGAAAACGGCGTTAAAGGCCAGAATATAGCCGTGGATCTGCACAACAAAGGCTATGCCGATATCACGCTTGAGACCGGCCACATGCCGGAAGATTTCGCCCACTTGCCCTGGCTTAAAGTGATAGACAAAACTCCGCCCTGGAGTTAACCCTTTAAATCCTTCTCAAGCCGGGACAGGCAATCCATGATATCCTGCCCCGCTTCTTTCATAAGGGCAAGCAATTCCAGCTTTTTCTCAAGCGTGCAGGTCTTGAACATTTCCGCGATTGTTTTAAGGCTCGTGCATTGCGAGCGTATCTTGTGAAGCGGCTTTTCCATTTTGTTATTTTCTTCCATCCGGTTCATCGCCCTTGTTCGGTCCAAATTTCTTTAACCTGGCATAAAGCAGGTTGGTGGAGATCTTAAGATTGGCCATTACCTTGCTTTTGTTGCCGTTGTTCTCCTGCATATTGCGGCGGATTATCTCGTAGGTGAACAGTTCGGACGCGGCGTCCAGGCCGTTTTTTACGGCGTATTTATACTGCGCGTTCGTAAGGAACCCGCCTGGCGGCAGGGGGTTAAGTTCCTGCGAAAGGTGCTTACGGATAGTTTCAAGCGTGACGCGGTTTCCCGTGCCTGAAACAAGCAGGTCCACCAGCTTCTTCAATTCCCGGATATTGCCCGGCCATTCGTATTGGAGCATGAAAGTTCTGGCGTCCGGCGCAAATGATAATTGCCGTGCCCCGCTCGTGAATTGCCGTATGAGGGGGAAAATATCGCAGGAGCGTTCGCACAACGGCTTAAGGTTGACGGTCAGGCCGTGTATGCGCTGAAAGAAGTCCAGCCGCAGTTTCCCTTGCGTTATAAGCGCCTTAAGGTCTTCTAGCGTGGCGCTGATTATCCTGAAATCGGAACGCTCCGGTTTGTCGGAGCCCAGCGGGTAAAACGATTTCTCCTCAATGGCTTTAAGCAGCTTGGTCTGCATATTAAGGCTCATAGAACCTATTTCATCCAAAAACAATGTGCCGTTGTTGGCCTGCAAGAGTCGGCCCTTTCTGTTTTCATTTGCCCCGGTGAATGCGCCTTTCCTGTAGCCGAACAATTCGGCTTCCATCAATTCCTCGGTATAGGCCGAGCAATTCATGGCGACGAATTCGCCGGAACGTCCGGAATATTTGTGAATTATCCGGGCCAGGCAGGTTTTTCCTGTGCCGGTTGGCCCAAGGATAAGGATAGGGGAGCCGGAGGCCGCGTATTTAAGCGCTTCGGTGACATTGGCGCGCGTTGCCGGGTCTTCGGTTATAAATTCCTCGGAGAAGACTTTATTGAGGTTCCCGCTTTTGCCGCGCTGCAGGTATTTGGCGATAACCGCGCTGATATTGGCTTTCTCGTTGCCTTTGATATAGAAATCGTCGCAGCCGAGTTCATAGGCCTTATTTATGATATCGTCGGAATCCGAGCTTGTCATGACCACGGAGTAAAACCCTTTTGATCTGGCGTCCGCGATAAGTTTTAAACCCGAATAATCATCATCAAGCCCCAGCATCAGGTCCAGGAAGCATAGGTCATAAGAACCGCCGGCCAGTTTTTTCCTGGCGGTCTTTGTATCTTTTGCGAAGTCCACGGCATGGCCTGTCAACTGGGCCGCCATGACCGCCTGCGCCGGATTTTCGTCTTCAACCACCAGAATCTTCAGTTTGTCCATTAAACCCCTCCAAAATGAGAGAAACCACTTTCAAAATGCAATATTTAACCCCAAAAATATTATACAGAACTTTGCCGTAAGGATACATCGTTATATTGTTATTTATGTGCGCGGTCTGCGGGATCTTCCGGGAGTTAATGCGGGAGTTGAAAATGAGCTCGGGAGCAATTTCAAAACTGGTGGCTAAAGACAGGCTTCAAGCCCAAGCCCTGTTAGGAAGATAGGAAGCAGCGTCCCCTGCCCCCCTTTTTTTTACAAAAGCCTTGACACAGATTAACAAAAGTTTTACGATTCCCTTCTAAGGTCATAGTTCCGGTCCGGAGGAGAAAATGAAACGAGTATTCGTACTGGCGTCGGGGCTCATCACCGCCGCCGCCGTCTGCGCGCAGGCGTCCCAGAAGATAATAAGCTTTGAGACCGCCTACCGTGGCGCTATAGACAAGAATATAGAAGAAGTAGGTGGGAAGGTAACGCGCAAATTCACCCTGATAGACTCCGTGGTTGCGATATTCCCCGACAATGCGAAGACCGACGCGATTATGTCCATTAAGGGCGTGACCGCCGTTTACGAGGATAAATACAGGAAATGGCTGAACGAAGCGCCAGTTTCATTGAGTGCGGTCCAGTTCCCTTCGGTAAAGGAAATTATCGCCAAGGCCCGCTCCGGCGAAGGCTGGAACAGGCCCGCACCGTTCGCGACCAGACCGTCCGAAACCGAGATACCTTGGGGCGTTAAGCGCGTTAACGCTTCCGCTGCCTGGGGAACATTGACCGGCAAAGGCGTCAAAGTCTGTATCATAGACACCGGCGTGGACGGCAATCATCCCGACTTGGCGCCTAATTATAAGGGCGGTTACAATGCCGTGGTCTCTACCGAGCCTCCGACCGACGAACACGGCCACGGCACACACGTCGCCGGCACCATAGCCGCCGCGTTGAACGATAAGGGCGTGGTCGGAGTGGCCCCCAACGCCGAAATATACGGGGTCAAGGTCCTTGGCAAGGACGGCTACGGTCAGGATTCCTGGGTGGCCGCAGGAGTGGAATGGGCCATCATGAATCACATGAACGTGACCAACATGAGCCTCGGTGACAAGGAAGAGTCCGTCCCGCTGAAGCAAATGATGGAAAAAGCCGACCAGGCCGGGATAACCCAGGTTGTGGCGGCCGGAAACTTGATGACATTCTGGGGCACCTGCCCGGTCATGTATCCCGCCAAGTACGACGTGGCCATCGCGATCTCCGCCTCAGATTCATCCGACAAGATAGCGTCTTTCTCCTGCCGTGGACCCGAAGTGGACCTGATAGCGCCCGGCGCCAGGATTAACTCCACTAAACCCGGCGGCGGCTACCAAACGATGGACGGGACCTCGATGGCCTGTCCTCATGTGGCGGGCCTGGCTGCGCTGGCGGTGAACGCCGGTGCCAAAACCCCGGCCGAAGTGCGCGCGGCCTTGGTCAAGGCGGCCTCTCCTCTCGCCGGCCTGAGGCCCGAGGAAGAGGGCGCGGGCCTGGTGAATGCGGCCAAACTGCTGAAGTAAGTTTAAAGTCTCACGAACGAAAAAGCCTCTGTGACGAAAGTCCAGAGGCTTTTTTATTCGGGAAAAATCGGGACAGACAGAAATTTACGGGACGCTGCTTCCTATCTTCCAAACTATTCACCACCGAGCCCGCGTTACCGGCAGGATTGCTTTTGGCCAGCATTGAAGTCCGGGGGCTACGACGCCGCCGAATTACTGCCGACGCAAAATCAGCCCCTCCTGGAAACCCAAAAAAAGTATATATTTTCCCGGCTTTTTCTCTGTCCTGGCCACTTTTCTGGCACCGCATCAATAACGGCGAAAGAGTTGTCAGGGAAATGTTATATTGACGGGACCAAAAAACCTACCGGCCGCCGGCCCCAAAGTTCCAATACCGTCGTAGCCCTCCAAGAACGATGGGACTTACCACTGCCGCTCTGCATAATATACTAAGTCACTTAGTCTTTCATGTTGTGATTGGGGAAGTTTTATCGGCAATTTATCGGCAATTTTTGGGGAAAATAGCCATTTTCATCGCGACAGGACGTTGTCGGGATTGTCTGCTATACTTTTTTTATGAAATCTCAAAAAGTGTCGAACATTGTTGTTCCGGAAGCGCTAGAAAAACAGATAATTCTGATCCGCGGCCACCGGGTGATGCTGGACCGTGACCTGGCCAGGACATACGGAGTGACAACTGCGCGTCTCAACGAGCAGATTAAGAGGAATCGCAAACGGTTTCCTGATGATTTTGTGTTTCAACTCACTAAACAGGAGATGACCGATTGGATATCGCAAACTGCGACATCCAATTCCGCGATAAAGATGGGTTTGCGTAAGCCTCCGTTCGCCTTCACGGAACACGGCGCGGTTGCCGCAGCCTTCGTCCTCAACAGTCCCATCGCCGTGGCCGCCAGCGTTCAAATCGTGCGGGCTTTCGTACGGCTTCGAGAGATGGTTGGTACCCATGCGGCCCTGGCGCGCAAACTTCAGGAACTGGAAAAGAGGTATGACACCCAATTCAAGGTTGTATTCGATGCGATCAGGGAACTGATGAGCCCGCCGGAAACGCCGAGGCGGGCCATTGGCTTTCGGCCATAAGGTTTTCTTATGAACACATTGATGGAGTATTTGTATCGAGATGCGTCGAATTACAAACAGTACGGCAGCATCGTGTTGCAGGGGTCTATAGCTCTAACCAGCATCCGCCATTTATTGTTCGATAAAACATATTTTATCCCGTCCCAGGTCGGTCTTCCCGATTTACACCATAAATTTGCAGAGCAGGGCTTTGAGTATCCGACCGAGGATGACCACGAGTGGCATGAAATCATATCAATGCGGCCGACTTCACGGGAACCGACAACTCCGCTGCAGCGAAACGAGTTTTTGTCCCGGTTGAGGAAATCTAAGGGCGAAAAATAATCATTTTCATCGCGACAGGACGCTGTCGGGGTCGTCTGCTATACTTTTAATATGAGATTCTATTTTAAACCTAGCGGAAATCATCATCGGAAATCTGCAAAAGATATTGAGGGCGAAGCAAAAAAGTCATTGACGTTTTTGGGCTCAAGTGTTATACTATACTTGCGTCTGGGAGGAGTCGCCTAGCGTCTCCTAAGAAAGGCTGTCAAGCCTTATCCCCAGTCGCTTTTTTTTGGGGGGTACAAATCATGTACTTTTGTTATATTGACGAATCTGGGACACCGGACATCCCAGGTAATTCGAATCATTATATCTTAGCAGGTGTTTCTATCCCGGTTTTTGAATGGAAAGATCTGGATGCACAAGTAACAGCCTTCAAAAATAGATGGGCGCTTGCTGACGCAGAAATCCATGTCGCATGGCTGCTGCGTTCATTATACGAGCAAAACAAGATTCCCAATTTTGAATCGCTATCGTATTCTGATAGAAGAACTCAGGTTATTTACTTCCGCAACACGGAAATATTACGTTTGCAGAAAAGCAATCCCAAGTCTTTGCCACAAGTCAGAAAGACCCATAGAAACACAGAGGCATATATCCATTTGACAATATCGGAGCGTCGCCAAATTGCGCTTCAGTTTGCGGAATTAATAGGGAGATGGGGGCATGCGCGATTATTTGCTGAATGCGTCGATAAGTATTTTTTTGCCGCAAAACATCCAAATGAGTCCATAGCGGAGAAAGCGTTTGAGCAACTTGTGTCGAGATTTGAATGTTATCTGGATATCACCTCTGCCGGGCAAACTTCAGACAATATGGGGCTGTTAATCCATGATCATAATCAAACCGTTGCTCAGAAACTCAGAGGATTAATGTTGAATTTCCATAGAAACGGCACAGCATGGCGTGGAATCAAACACATAATTGAAACCCCACTATTTGTTGATAGTAAGCTCACTAGTACGCTGTAAAGTTAATTGTTAATAGTCTCGTAATGCCTGCTGAGTTTCTCCCGAGCCTTGTCCTTTGTAAAACCCCAGGATATCTTCGTTTTACTACGATTCCGCTTAACAGTCCA
>Ga0172379_10000793_pt1 | contig 73625 bp, 65 predicted proteins | sample GrowelOW334metaG_FD_119756 | JGI IMG/M metagenome (GOLD analysis project Ga0172379, IMG submission 119756) | Groundwater microbial communities from an aquifer near a municipal landfill in Southern Ontario, Canada - Groundwater well OW334 metaG | ecosystem: Environmental > Aquatic > Deep...
AATCGTTTATTTATCTGGGGATAAATGGTCCTGCAGGAGAAGCCGTTTATGAACTCAATACTGTCACTGAGGATTGTGAAAATCCGGATGGTTCTGTGATCATCGGTATCAATCCCGGAATTGATCAACCCTGATCATTCAACATACTTTTCACTTATGAAAAGATTCTCTCTCAATCTACTCATTCTCCTTGTGTTCAGCTTTCATGCTTCTTCGAACACAAGGAGAATTTTCCTGCTCCTCAACATGAATTCCTGCTCCAACTGTGCACTCATCAGCAAACAATTGCGAGGCAATGAACGCTTGTTTTCCCATACCGAATTTCTGTTTTCCGATGAAGATATTACACGCCGGCAAGCCAATCTATTTTTGTCTGATATGTTTGGCGAATCGTGCAAACTGGTAATGAACAAAGACTTGTTCGACCGCTTTGCACAGCGAATTGACAATTTCAAAAATCCATATATGTTGGTGTATGATGAAGTAGATAAAAAAATTCTGTTTATGCGATCAATGGATAGTCTGGTGTATTTTCAGGATGAAATTCTCCGGATTGCCGGATTGAGTATGCAGGTAAAGGAAACCATTTTTGAAATTCCGTCGATTCAAAACCTGTATGGACCAAAATATATGGAAGTGCTCGACAACAAGATCATGATTCTTGCGTATCAGAGCCGGGAGGTAGCGTATATTGTGGATTCAAGGTCGGGTGCCCTTGATTCGCTTGTTCTTACCGATAGCCTGATCTCAGCATTGTTGCAAATGCGGGGAGTTTATAATGTGGACGTACCCGGGTTAAAGAAATATTATGAGAAATTTAATTTGCCATATAAAGTGGCAGAGTTTTCGTGGCGACAAAATACTTCCGGCAACGATTTCTATCTTTCAATAGATATGTTGATCGTAAACCGCGACAGTGTAAAAATTAAACATGAAATTACTCCGGAATGGTACGTGTTTCAAATGCGGTACAGTCCATCAACGGGTGAAAGAAAATATTTTCCGTTTCAATGGTGGAGCGATTCGATCAAAGTGGATGGCTACCCGGTCAGGATCCTCGATCAGATGTATCGGAAAACCATCGGGGATTCCATTCTGATTAGCGGAGCTGATAAGTTTTCTACCGATACAAATACCAAAATAAAGATGTTGGTAGAAATGCGAAAAAATGAAAAAGGCATTTTTCAATTTTCAGGAGTGAAGAAAGAGTTAGCCATAGGACCGATCTTTGATTTTAAGGATAAACACCTGAATCAACCGCATCACGCGTATGCATACAGGTTGGCGGAACCGTATTTTTATTTTCACAACTCTCCGGTCATTTACCAAATGAATACAGCGAAAACCTATGATATCCGCCAATGGAACAAGAAAATTAATTGGCTGATGGATTTATACCAGACACAGGATAAAATCCAGTCACTTGTTCAGCAAGGAAAGCAATTGGTGGTATATACTGTAAACAGCAAAACGATGGAGGTAATTTCGTCGACGGAGATACCAACCAGTTATAAAAACTGCGAGCCTCGCATGAACAGTCAATTTGTTTGTTACCTCGACCTGGATGGCCGGCTGTTGATTTATACGCTGAAATAAAAGTCATTTTATTTTGCTTGCGATTGTTGTATCTTGGTTTAACCCATTCAAACTGTGAAAACCTTACTAATATCGGGACTGCTGATGTTGGCTTTACAACAAGAATCACCGCTCTACGAGGAGTATATTGTGTTTGGCAAATCGGTAACGGAAGTCAGAGATAGTTTCAGCAAATTACTGGAATTGCAATTGATCGATTTGGATAGCATTCAAACTTTCAGTCCTAAGTACCAAAAAGCGTTTTATCAAAACAGGTTAACCTACAAGTTGCGAAAGTCAAACCGGAATCTTGTTTTGGTGTTCGACATAAAACGAAATGCCATGGCTACTTCTATAGAGGTGGATTCGGTGGAAGCCAAACATATTATTATTGCCTTAACTAAGAAAACGGAGAGAATGTCCGGCTCCAATGCAGTGATGTGGAAATGGGGAAATAATGGGTATGTGGCGCTTTCGCGAAAGCCCGGCCGAACCATGAGTGAATTGTATTATGGCAGGGGAGAAGAGGCGGAGTATTGATAGATTATATTAAAGATTTAAATATTTGCAATTACAATCAGATGGTAATGTATTTTTTTGCGGGTTCTTGAATTCTGGTTTTTAGCATATATATTTGCATCCCTTTAGTTCCTTTGTTTTAAAGGCGGAAAGTAGGTAACGGTTAATTCCGTGGGGTCGATGTTCTTTAATTCAGGTGCGGGTGGCGATCCCGATAACTATCGGGATGGGAGACGCGCTTTGAATTGTGTGAGGTTAATGTTCTTGTTTTATTGCGCGGGTGGCGAAATTGGTAGACGCGCTGGTCTCAGAAGCCAGAGGGTAACACTGTAGGAGTTCGAGTCTCCTCCCGCGCACACTATTTGAAAACCCTTGCTGTGCAAGGGTTTTCTTACTTATAGGAGACTTCAATATTTTCAACAAAGAAACCTAAAAGCTCCACTCAACATGCATTTAGGAGGAGTTCGCTATTTTTTGAATTACATGTAGTCTTGATTAAAAGAAATCGGATTAAAGAAACTCCGAAAGTGATGCAGCCATATCAATGAATGGCTTACTCAATTGGGAAAAATAAGGTAGCTTATGGACTTGCGGTAGGATCAATGGCTAGGTCATCCTTAAACAATGCTAATTTCAGGTCTTGAATAAGAGCTGGAATTTCGACTTTTACATTATTCCTTATGAAGAATTTATCCATAAACACTGAAAACGGGGTTAGCTTTGATAAAACATAATCTTCGGCTTCCTCTTTTGTCGGAAATTTGATACCCTTTCTAATTCGAACGTAGTTTATGTAAGCCTTCAGGACTTTATGTAGAGCAAAGTTCTTTTGCAACGCAATTTGGTGATAGATTATTGCATCTATGTTTACAACAACCAAGGGCTGAATTTTATTCGTAAAGTATCCTTCTTCTCTTAATATTTCAACCTCGGCTTGAAACCAATAATCAATTAGGTTATTAAAACCAGTCGTATCGTATTGATGATCATGAGTTACCAGTATTGGATAAATGGTGACTTCTCTATAGAAATAGTCTTTGTCAGCTTCAAATGCTTTTTTTAGAACACGTTTAACATTTCCTATCAACTGCATAACTGCTTTATGATTCTGCTTACCCTTAACCTCCTCAAAGTAGAGCTTTTTCTCAAATTCGCTTTCATAAGTAAAAAAATCAAATGATTCTTTTGCCTTTGCGGGAATCAAGAAGTCCTTGGATTCGAACAGTAGAATATCCTTTCCCTTCCGAACGTAGTAATCCGGTTCAGCAGAAATACCCTTATCCTTAAGTTCTTGTCCTGAAAATTGTAAGCAGTTATTGGGATAAATTGATTTTATCACTTGATACAAGAGAACATTCTCCGAAAAGTCATTCCCGAAAAGACTTTTTAGGTCAGAAATCCTGTCATTAATAGGTTGCCGTGCATTTACATCTCGCAAAAGGAAGTATACCCCCTTAAATATTTTTTCAACTACAAATAGATTGAAGATTACTCGGTACTTTCCAGGTTCTATTTTGTAGAACGGTTTGGCTCTAAGGGATAGGAAGTCATTTTCTTCTAAGGGATCATCGTCGAGTATAATAAGTTTTTCAACAAACGAGCAGTTTCCTTCAAAGTTTTCATCATGGTTTACATTGATATCAATGTGGGCTTCCTTACTTGCCTCTATTGCTGACATAGTAAGAGGTAGTAGACGTTTTAAATATTCTTCCCAGGTTTTACACTGAAAATGGTCTAGAAAACTCACCAACAAAGTTTTAGTTTGATCATTATTTGCAAGGAACTGGAACAATAGGATAGCTTTTATTGTCTGTGTGATCCATAATCCATATAGATTGTAATTAAATTTGTCTGAGTATGGGTAGTCTGCACAAAATCTCATCATGGGGAGTTTAAGTTCAATGTCCAACTCCTTTGTAGATTCACCGGCTAGCAACTGTCTTTTGGTAAAGTCTGAATTTAAGGTCAAATATGCTTTAAAAAGGTTGACTTCAAATTCAGCCGCAGATTGGGTTTCCTCCTCGTTATTTGTCTGAAAAAACAATTCGAATAATTTTAAACTGCTGTAGGGATTGGTTATTATGATCTTCTTATTAATAGCCCGCTCTTGAGCCTCAATTTTCGAAAGTATCTGATCTCCAATGCTTCCATTTTCTTGCCTAAAGAGCATACTGAGAAAATCTTTAGGCCTCTCATACTTCGATCCATGGTTTTTAAAGCCCAAAAAGAAAGCGCATACATTTAGTATCGTATGCCTACTTCCGCCTTTCAGATATTCGGCAGGTTTTCTTGATTGCTCATCTGGAAATATTGCTTCAAACTCCAGCAGGAGTTTCATTACTACAGGATTTGCGATCATCTTAAAAGGAAACCTCCTAGTATTGAAGTCATGAATTTATTGCACATGAGATATTGCTATAATCAAATGTACTCAAAAAAGATTTGTTAATTACCTTATTTTCAGTATGTTTAGTTGGAACCTCTGTTTAGCAAACAAAATGGTTTAATAATTGATAATGCGACCCCATAACTTCATGCTATGAAAAAGTCAATCGGTACTCGTAAGAACTTTACCACATTAACTCAGGAAGAATGTGGGAGCGTATATAGGATCATTTTGGACAATTCAATTCAACGGTGGAAATCGGCTGAACACCTAGCTAAAAAAGGTGACTTTGGGGGAGCTATGTCCTTTGTTATAGTTAGCACAGAGGAATTGATAAAAGCTTTCGTGATATTTCTTGATAGTAAGGGTTTTCGATTTCGTCAAGTAAATGGAATATGGAGATTATTTAAAGATCATGAAATTCGTCTCTTTATTGCATATGCAATGTATAATGTTCCAATTTACTTTGAGGTTATCCAGGATGCAATAAAGGAGCTTCAGAAATTAAAGATTGAGATTGTTCTCCCAGATATAGAAGCCGGAACAGATTTGAAAATAAATATCGGTGGACTTCCAGTAAATAAAGATAGGATTGCCGATTATTTTAGAAACAAACGCGATGTGATAAGACAGGAAGGCGACTGGTTTTCCGAAATGGAATCACTGAGACAAAAAGGCTTTTATTGTGATTATGACGAGGAATTATTAAGCCCTATCCATGTCGACAAGAAAGCTTATACCGAGGTAAGGGATAAACTTGCAAGGGTAAACGAGGTAGCCATGGTGCTTATGAATGAGATTAATTCTCAAAACCCAGAAGTACGCGAAGTCACTGAAAAGCTTATGAGCGATTTTGAAGAAAAGGATTCGTACAAGAGAATTGAAAATGATTTAAAAGAGATAAAGAATAAGGATATTTTTAAAGTGATAGATGAGAAGTTAAAGCAGTGGAACATTTAAAGATTAACATTTGCTATCGTTATATCCTGCAAAAGAATTCTTAATTAGTCCCTTGTAGTGAATGGACTGTCCTTCCGAGAACAGATTTTTATGCATTTCCTTGATGGAGGGCTAATGAGTGATTTCTGTCTACTGGAGGAACACATTCAACCCCTGTTAAATAAAGAAACATCCTGTAAAAAAAGTTCGTAATTCGTCTCTAGTAGTGCACAAGCAAAACAAAAAAGGGAGCACAGCTCCCTTTTTTTTATTATATCCGGTAATACTTATGAAGTAACCGGAGTCAGAAAGAAATTCATCAGATTACCCGGCAGGTTTGGAAGAGCGTTTACACCCATGCAGGATGCACCCAGCAAGGTGCTGCCAATCAGCATTACAGCACATACCGTAACCCATGGAGTTGGAGTACTTTGATCTACACCGTTTACAGTAAACATGAGGGTGTTTCCATATTCATTATTAGCCCAGGTACCTTGTACCGGCAAACCCATGGTTGAAACAAAGGTGCAGGTATTGTCATCGTGAAAAGTGATCTGTGTAACATGGTCGAGTGTTGAACCGGATCCATAAAATGGAATGCCGGCGTTTTGATCACCACCTACTATATTCCAGGTGTAAGAAATTGAAGTAAAACTCATAATGTGTTGTTTATTTTAAAGTACCTACTCTATAGGCTTTTCGGTTTTCGCCCCGGTTTTTATGGATCCGGATTCCATTTTTTCATATGTGGTGGTCAGCCAGAATTGACCCTATAAGGAAAATTAGCCAAGGGAAAAGAAATGATCGGGAGTTGAGAGGTGAAGATATTTCAATAAGACTACAAGATATAAAATTATATGATTTTGCGCATAAATCAATCCGGGGAAGAAAGATTATGAAAAATTTGAAGTGTCTTTGATGCAATTCAAAAGATGCTATAAATTCAATAATTTGTGTTCATCCTGCCAATTTCGAACACTCATTCTCTTTAAGTGGTTGCAATTGTCGAAGCTAATTGGAATGAGCAATAGCACATGAAGAAAATAGAACAGTCAATATACTTTATAGCAGAGCCAGAGCGTTGTAGAAGCAAATACAATTCTTATACTCCATTTAAACTTTCAAATAAGCAGTAATTTGCAACTTAATGATTAATCGCAAAATGTATGATGCGTGTAAAACAATGAAAGGCACACTAATATTGATTTTCATGGTTGTTTTGTTCAACTATGGTTGCAAAAAGGAGATGCCTATAGAGCCCATTAATCCATTCATAGAAGAGGTTAAAGTCTGGCAGAAGGTTGAAGGGAATTGGAATACGGACATAAATATTGAAAATGCATTCATCAGGAATAATTTGCTTTATTTAATTGCAGATGGTGTATTCATGGCTGTTGACAGCAATAGCAATTTGGTTATGTCAACACCCTTGATACATAAACTCCATCCGGCTTTTTATTATAAGCCCACCTTCAATGACAAATATGTTATTCAGGTTAATGCAAGTGGAAGATCCATTTTCATTTATGAAATTTTGAACCCTCAGATTAATAAATTTATTGAGCTCGATAATGCTGTAAGTATTTCTGCCTTTGGTCAGTTGAATTACAAAAATGAGATTGCTATTGGTTTACAATCTGCTAAGATTATCAAGTTAACTTTCAATTCTGTAGCTGACGACATCAATTGGGCTGTGGATACCATTGTAAGCGGTGAGAGAGCTTCAAGAATTTATGCTTTTGGCGAAAATCATTATATAACTGGCCTGAACAATTGGACGTACAAGTTCAATTCAAACACCGGAATAATTCAACCCATAGGTGAATACAGAATAAGTAATATGGTAGAATGTAACGATACCCTTTATGCCGTACTTTTTTGGACTACGCTTTCAGGTGATGGAATGATCTATTCGACTGATAATGGTAATTCCTGGTATCATGTTATTTCAAATCTGAGATTGGATTATTATTCCTTACATCAAGTCAATAAGCGTCTTGTATTTAGCTATTATACTAAAATGCACAGGTTTCATTTGGACAATATTGAAATGATGTATTACTTTAAAGAAATGGCCGGCAGAGGATTATTTGAGGAACAGCCTTACAGCTGTGAAATCAATAGTGTATTGAAGTTGGGCAGCCATGTTTTTGTTTCAACTTCAAAGGGGCTATATATAAAAAGCTTCGAAGATTTTAATTAGTCCAACGCTGATTTCAATCTCAAATTAACTGAACAATTGAAATGATTAGTAAAGTTTTTGGAATACTTTTTTTTAGTAGACCCTTTTCCCTCCCAAATACACCCCTTCTATTTTTGCATTGCGAATCACTTCTAAATTTTCAGACAGCAGGTTCTCTTTCATCACCACAAAATCGGCCAGTTTGCCGGCTTCCAGCGATCCTTTTTTATTTTCTTCAAACGAGGCTTTTGCCGCCCAGATGGTAATGCCGCTCAAAGCCTGTTCGCGACTCAGGGCATGTTGTGGCTGAAAGCCGTTCTCCGGAAATCCTGTGGCATCTTTTCGGGCAATGGCTGAGTAAAAGGTATAAAGTGGATTTACCTCTTCAACTGGAAAATCGGTTCCGAGAGGTATCCAGCCATGTTGGTCCATCAACAGTTTATAAGCATAAGCACCCTTGAGTCTTTCTTTTCCAATACGATCACCCGCCCAATACATATCGCTGGTGGCATGCGTGGGCTGAACAGATGGAATAATGCCGTAAGCATTGAATAAAGGAAAATCACCGGGATTTAGTACTTGTGCATGTTCTATACGCCAGCGACGATTGCTTTTTAGCCCCAGGGCTTTTCCGTATGCATGCAACAAAAAGCGGTTGGCCGAGTCGCCGATGCAATGTGTGTTAAGTTGATAATCAGAAGCGGCTACGCGTTTTATGTATTCGTGAATTATTGCGGGTGGAGTTAATAAAAATCCCTGATGTCCGGGTTGATCCAGATAAGGTTCCAACAGGCAAGCACCACGTGAACCCAAGGCGCCGTCGGCATACATTTTAAATGAAGCAACCCGCAAATGATCGGTTTGAATAGGAGCTCTTGCCAACCAGGTGTCGAGGTTTTTATCTGAAATGCTGACCATGGCATCGATGCGCATTTGTAATATTCCTGCTTGTTGCAACGAATCGATTTGTTCAATGATTTCACTTTCGAGTCCGGCATCGCATACGCTCGTTAATCCGGTTGCAAAGCAAAGCGCTTGTGCCTGCAATAAAGCAGTTGTACGTTCACTCACCGATGGTTGGGGCAATTTCGACTGCACTTCATCTACGGCATTGTCAATCAATACTCCGGTAAGTTTACCATTCACCGTTAATATTTCGCCTCCATCAATAACCGATTGGGGTGTAATGCCGGATAATTGCAAAGCCTGCTCATTGGCAATGGCTGCATGACCGTCAACACGTTTCAACAATACGGGAATGTCGGGGAATAAACGGTTCAGTGCTGCGTTGTCAGGATAGGTTTTTACTTCCCAGTCATTCTGATCCCAGCCCCGTCCGGTGAGGGTTTGCGGATGGTGGGTTTCTACAAATATTTTGCAACGTTCCAGTACTTCTTCCCAGCTTCGCGTTCCAACCAGATCAACGCGTTGGGTAGTTAATCCCAATCCGTAAAAATGCGCATGAGCATCGATAAAGCCGGGATAAATAAACGCACCGCCAACATCGAAAACTGAATCGCTTCTGTATTTTTCTTTCAGTTCATTTCCACCCAACGCAACAATTTTCCCATCGCGAATGGCCATGCACGAAAATTCCTGCATCAACGAATCCACGGTTTGAATGTGCCCATTTTTTACCAGCAGATCGATGGATGGTTTAGTTGAACAGGAACTCAGCAGCAGCAATACTGATGCAAGCAGGAAAGAATAAGAAGTGATTTTTTTGAAGTACTTCACACACTTATAATTTTTCCAGAATGAAACGGGTCATACGTTCGTATAAATGCAAACGAATTTTTCCACCACCGATACCATGATTTTTGTTTGGATAAATTTCTGAATCGAACCGAATGCCTTTGTTGATCATAGCATTTACCATTTCCACGGTATTCTGAAAATGCACATTATCGTCGGCTGTTCCATGGATGATCAGGTAATTGCCTTTTATTTTATCGACATGGTTGATGGGGGAATTATCGTCGTAGTTGGTTCCGTTTTCCTGTGGCTTGCGCATAAAGCGTTCGGTATAAATATTGTCGTAATAGCGCCAGTTGGTTACTGGGGCCACAGCTATTGCTACTTTAAATACATCGGCACCTTTGGTAATGGCGAGGCTCGACATATATCCTCCATAACTCCATCCCCAGATTCCGATCCTGCTTGCATCTACATAGGGTAATTTTCCCAATTGACGTGCTACCTCAATCTGATCTTCAATTTCATATTTGCCCAGTTGCAGGTAGGTAACTTTTTTAAATGCTTCGCCTTTTCCTCCGGTTCCTCTTCCATCTGTACACACAATCATATATCCTTTTTGAGACAACATCTGGAACCAGAAATAATTTCCACCCATCCACCGATTTACGGCCAGTTGATTGCCGGGACCTCCGTATACATACATCAATACAGGATATTTTTTTGCCGGATCGAATTGAGCCGGTTTGATGATAAAGGCATTGAGATTTTCTTTGTATGCATTGGTAAACGAACTCATTTCGGCGTTCACCAACCCGAAGGTTTTCATTTTCTGTTGCAGTGCTTCGTTCGATTCCAGCATACGCACTTCTTTTCCATTGCCGTCGCACAAGGCATAAACCGGCGGGTTATTTAAGGACGAATTCACATGAAGAAAAAAGCTGAAATCGGTATTGAAGGTTGCTGCATTCCATCCGGGTTTTGAAGTCAGCATTTTTTTTGCCTTCCCATCCAGCGAAATGCAATACACCTGCCGGTCCGATGAAATGGTTTCGCCGGAAGTGTAGTACACCATCTTTGCTTTTTCATTCAAGCCTAAAAATTGATCCAGATCCCAATTCCCTTTTGTAATTTGTTTGATCAGTTTGCCCGAAGTGGAGTGATGATACAAATGCATCCATCCGCTTTTTTCGCTGGTAATCAGAAACGATTTTCCACCCTGAATGAAACGGATTTCAGGTACATCCAGGTAGGTTGAACTTTCTTCGGTATACATCACTTTGGAAGACCCGGTTTGAATATCGGTCGTCAGCAATTCCATTTTATTCTGCAGGCGATTCATGCGTTCGATGCACAAGCTTCCGGCATTGATCCAATAGATCCGTGGTAAATAGATATCGGTTTCTTTTCCGGTATCCATCACCTTGCTGCTGCCATCGTTCAGCGCATACACCTGAATGCGCACTACTGAATTTACTTCTCCTGCTTTTGGATATTTGAATTTACTTTCTTCGGGATACAATTTGTTGTACAAAGGCATGCCGTATTCCGGCACTTTGGTTTCGTCGAACTCGTAAAAAGCAATATGGGAACTGCTTTCATTCCATTCGTAGCCTTTGGATAAAGCAAACTCTTCTTCGTATACCCAATCGGTTGTTCCATTGATGATATGGTTTACTTTCCCGTTTTTGGTGATGGCCGTTTCTTTTTTTGCAGCCAGATCATAGCAATACAAATTGTTGTCTTTCACATAGGCAATTTTTTGTGCATCGGGCGATAATTCAGCCAACATCACCGGCTCAGCTGAAGGTTGAATCACACTTTTGGTTTTGCAATCAAATACATAAACATGTGCGGTATACGAATGGCGATAAATCGACTTAAGATTTGTTTCAAGGAGCAATTTACTTTCATCCGCACTCCAGCTAAAGCGGAAATTTTTGATGGCCTGACCTTCCCATAGAAGGTCGTCGGCTTTGAGCAGAGTGTCTACCAGTGCTCCGGTTGCAAAAGCATAGCGGATCAGATTTTGATCGGCATCCTGAATGCAGTAATAACGCCCGTCTTTCATCGAATTGAAACCGGGTATACCTTTGGATGGAAAAGTTCCTTTGGTAAAAATATCTTCCAGGGTAATGGCTTGCTGAGCCGTGGAAGTTGTAAATGAAAAGGTAATCAGGAATGCGGAGTAAATTAATTTTCTCATATGTTCTATTGGTCAGTTTTTTGGTATGATAAAGGGATTTTATTTTTGGGCGCGTCCATGAAGTATGCGCAATAGGTATTCTTCTTATTTAATCAGCATTTTGCGCGCTTAACTTCATGGTCGGGCTATCCGTTACAAGTCCTCGCTGCGCTGCGGGCTTTTCACTTCTATCCCTCGCGCAACCTACGCATATAAACTTGGCGTAAAGAGCAAGATGCTTTTCACGCTTTGTATGTATTCCGGGAGATGTAAGGTTTATTGGCAAAACGATGTTTTATTGAGTTTTAATGTTTCAAGGGTTGGTCTTATTTAAAAACTAATCCTTAGTCAGCACTTTTTATTGATAAGCATAGCATTCACAAATGCAAAATCAGGATTGAGTATATCATTAATTTTTTTTTGAGCAGCTCAACATACTGTTGTTTATAATTTCCGGATTGACTTCCATTTGTAGGAATTATATTTGGCTTGTGCAATATACTAAAGTCTCTGAGGAGCATATTCATTTTTTTACAGGGGTGGCCGGTAAGGCATATGTATGGTCGGATCTGGAGCAAATGCAGGCTTATGCCAAAGATCAGACGGAGGATTTGGTGTATATGCCCGAGGTTGTTATTCGTCCGCGAACAGCCGAAGAAATTTCTGCCATTCTGAAATATTGCCAGCACGAGAAAATACCGGTAACTCCGCGTGGTGCCGGAACCGGTCTCAGTGGCGGGGCTCTTCCGGCAAAAGGAGGAGTGGTGCTTTCTTTGGAGCGCTTCAATGAAATTCTGCACCTCGATCAACGCAATTTTCAGGTTACGGTTGAGCCGGGGGTCATCAACGAAGTATTGCAACAAGCCGTACGCGAAGTGGGTTTATTTTATCCGCCCGATCCGGCCAGCAAGGGCAGTTGTTTTTTGGGTGGAAATATTGCCCATGCCAGCGGCGGTCCGCGCGCCTTGAAATACGGAACAACGCGCGATTATGTGTTGAACCTCGAAGTGGTTTTACCAACAGGAGAAATTATCTGGACCGGTGCAAATACCTTAAAATATTCAACCGGATACAACCTTACGCATTTGATGATAGGTAGCGAGGGTACACTTGGAGTGGTAACTAAAATAGTCCTGAAACTTATACCGCATCCTCAGCAAACCTTGTTGATGTTAACACCATTCAGTTCACCTGAAAAGGCTTGCGAAGCGGTGAATGCCATCTTTCTTGCGGGTTGCAATCCAAGTGCCTGCGAATTTATTGAACCGGAAGGATTTCGCCTGGCCGCCCATATGCTCAATCTGAAATTTGAAATTCCGGATGATGCACATGCGTATTTACTAATTGAAGTAGATGGCAATGATGTGGAACGGATGATGCAGGAATGTGAAACCATCAGTGAGGTATTGTATCAACACCAAAGTGGAGAAGTGCAGTTTGCACAAACAGCCGATGAAAAAGAATACTTCTGGAAACTTCGCCGCAGCATTGGTGAGGCAACCAAATTCAACAATACCTACAAAGAAGAAGATACGGTTGTACCGCGTGCAGAATTGCCCGTATTGTTTAAAAGAGTAAAAGAAATCGGAGCTCGCTATGGCTTCCGCACTGTTTGCTACGGACACGCAGGCGATGGTAATTTGCATGTAAATATTCTGAAAGATGATCTGGACGATACTTTCTGGAACGAAAAATTAACAGAAGCAATAAGTGAAATATTCCTGTTGTGCAAACAACTCAAAGGCACCATCAGCGGGGAGCATGGTATCGGATTGGTACAAAAGCCCTACATGAAGTTGGTGATGCCGGAAGTACAACTTGGGCTTATGCGCAAGATCAAGAGTGCTTTTGATCCCAATGAAATCCTGAATCCGGGTAAAATTTTCTGAGCATTCGCATACCGACTTTCACAATTTCGGATTCGCGACTATCTTTGGCCACCTAAACAGCAAGCAGCAATTATGTCGGATCACAAAATCATATTCTCCATGGCGGGGGTCAGTAAAATTTACCCGCCAAACAAACAGGTACTGAAAGATATCTACCTCTCTTTTTTCTACGGCGCAAAAATTGGGGTACTCGGATTGAACGGTTCGGGTAAGTCGAGCCTATTGCGCATCATAGCCGGTGTAGATAAGAACTTCAACGGTGAAGTGGTATTCGATAACAAGAATTATAAAATAGGATTTCTTGAGCAGGAACCGGAATTGGATGAAACCAAAACGGTAATCGAAGTAGTGAAAGAAGGGGTGAAACCCATTGTAGATATGCTCACCGAATTTGATGAAGTGAACAACAAACTGGCCGAACCCTTGAACGATGCGGAGATGAACAAACTGATGGATCGTCAGGCATTTTTAATGGAATGGCTCGAACAGCACGACGCCTGGGAGCTGGATACCAAACTGGATAAGGCCATGGATGCATTGCGTTGTCCGGAACCGGATATGCCAATCAATGTGCTTTCGGGTGGAGAACGCCGTCGCGTGGCGTTGTGCCGTTTGTTGCTGAGTAGTCCGGATATTTTATTGCTCGATGAACCTACGAATCACCTCGATGCCGAATCAGTAGATTGGCTGGAACAATACCTGCATAATTTTCCTGGAACTGTAATTGCAGTAACCCACGACCGGTATTTCCTGGATAATGTAGCGGGATGGATTCTTGAACTGGATCGCGGAGAAGGAATTCCATGGAAAGGAAATTACTCGAGCTGGCTTGAGCAAAAAGCCAATCGTTTGAAAGCCGAAGAGCGGTCGGAAAGCAAGCGGGCTAAAGCATTGGAGCGGGAACTCGAATGGGTACGCCAGGGTCCAAAGGGTAGACATGCCAAGCAAAAAGCACGTTTACAATCGTACGACCGCATGTTGGGTGAAGAACAAAAAGAGAAGGAACAACAACTCGAATTGTTTATACCTGCCGGTCCGCGTTTGGGCGATGTGGTTATTGAAGCGCAGGGAGTGAGCAAAGCATTCGGAAATAAATTGCTGTACGAAAACCTGAATTTTGCTTTACCAAAAGGAGGAATTGTGGGAATAATTGGTCCAAATGGTGTAGGTAAAACAACATTGTTTAAACTGATCATGGGACTTGAGCAACCGGATAAAGGAACTTTCAAAGTGGGAGAAACTGTTAAGGTTGCATACGTAGATCAAAGCCATAAAGACTTAGTGCCGGATAAATCCGTGTTTGAAGTCATCAGCGGTGGTACTGAAACCATGGTAGTAGGAGGCAAACAGGTGAATGCGCGGGCTTATATTTCGAAATTCAATTTTGGTGGTACCGATCAAAGTAAGAAGGTAGGAGTTTTGTCGGGTGGAGAACGTAACCGTGTGCATCTGGCAATGACCCTCAAAGAAGGAGGCAATGTATTGTTGCTGGATGAACCTACCAATGATATAGATGTAAACACCTTGCGTGCTTTGGAAGAAGCCATCGAGAATTTTGCCGGTTGTGTGGTTGTAATTTCCCACGATCGTTGGTTTATCGATCGCATTGCCACACATATTCTGGCCTTCGAAGGCGATTCGCAGGTGTATTGGTTTGAAGGTAACTACAGCGAATACGAAGAAAATAAAAAGCAACGCCTGGGCGATGTTCAACCACACCGCATACGATTTAAGAATTTTTTGAGCAACTAAGCAACGGAAATATTTTTTGTTTCGTCTTATTAAAAACAACATATGGAATTAGGAATCGGATCGCGGGTTCGTCATGCCCAATACGGAGAAGGTGTAATCGTGAATGTTAAATCAGCTGCCTACAGTATTACATTCATGCAATACGGTCGGAAAGAAGTTGCGCGAGAACACAATGTACTTGAAGTCATTGAAGCCGTTGAATCGCCCGACGATATGATCAGTAGCGCCGATGTGGAGCGTTCGTTGATCGGCATCCTGCGCCGCTGGAGCGATATTCAGGAAGATGTGAGCCTCGGGCAAAAATGGATCCGGGGCAAAATGATTTTACAACCTTCTGATCCGAATTTGCAGGGCAAGGAAATTCCGATTGAAACTTTTTTTCATAAAATTGTGATGTTGCGCGACCGTTTGCGTGTAATGGAGCAACGTATCAATGCACATGAATTGTTAACCGACGAAGACAAAGTTAACCTGCAGCAATACCTTACCCGCATTTATGGTTCGCTCACTACCTTCAATGTCTTATTTAAATTTCCGCACGATCATTTCACCGGAGAAAAGGGAAAAGAAGAATAAACTTATCGCACCTCCCACAACATAATCTCCCGGTCGTCGGAGCCACTTAGCAGGGTGTGATCATCCAGCCACAAAAGAGCATTCACCGAGGATATATGTCCGCCTGATTTTACCCGATCAATAACCTTTAACAGTTCCAGGGATTGTGCAGCCCATATTTTTATGCTTTTATCCATGCTGCAGGTAGCGAGTAAATTTCCTGAAGGGTTAAAGCGAATCTGATTGATATGTAACAGGTGTGCCGGAATTTTTTGTACCTGTTTATAGTGATCATCGCAGACATAACTGTGCAAATGTGCATCCCGACCACCGGAGAGTAGATGCGTTTGATCCGGTGAATAAGCCAGGGCAAAAACCGAATGTGTATGCGCGTCTATTTCCTGTTTGAGTTCAAGTGTCTGCAAATCATATAGACGTATTTTGTTATCACTCGAACCGGTTGCCAATTCATTGCGTTGTGCCGATATCGCAATGGTTCGTGTGCTCTTGTTGCTCACTTTTACCGAATGCAATAATTTAAAATCAGCAGGATCCCATTGGTGCAACATTCCATCTTCGCCACTGGTGTATAAATTATTTTGATGCAGCAACATGCAAAAAACACCAAGCGTATGCGCTTCAATATGACGGGTTTCTTTTTTTTGTTTCAGATCAATCACATGTATACCGCCAATTGCTGTGCCGGCCAATACCTGTTGTTGTTCAGGCAATGCACAAATGCTGTAGATGGCTTTGTTTACGTTGGCTACCAATTGTCCATCCTGGCGTGTTTTATGATTCCATTCCACTAAATATCCTTCGGCACCTCCGCTATAAAATGCATCGGCATGCAATGAATAATTTAAAGAATAAATACAGTTTTTGTGTCCGCTGAATTGATATACTTTTGTTACAGAATGAATACGCATGCCGGTTAATCGGGTTAAACAATTGCACAATAATACGTATTTGATCCTTTGGGATATCACCGAAACTGCGGATCAGATGCAAAACCAGCTCCACCATCGTTTGCACGATTGGGGAGCAACGGCACAACATCGCGAGAACCGACACTGGCTGGCCAGCAGACTGGCGATACTGGAACATTTCCGTAACGAAGAAGTAGAAATTATTAAGGATCCTTTCAATAAACCACATTTACGGGTTGATGATCAGGATTGGAACATTTCCATCACCCATTCCTTTGAGAAGGCAGCTGTACTGATCAGTCCGGATCAGCGGGTAGCTTTAGATCTGGAGCGAATGGACGAGCGTATTGTTCGTGTTAAGAAGAAATTTTGTTCAGATGCCGAACTGGTTTTTTCTGAAATATCCGGTCAGGAATCACAAAGCCTGGCTTTAATTTGGGCAGCCAAGGAAACGATGTATAAATGGTATGGAAAAAAGGAATTGGATTTCAAACGCAACCTGCATGTACATCCGTTTCAATTGAATGATGGATTGACGCAACTTCACGGCCGGATTCAAAAAGGAACTTACTTTTCAGAACATATTATCCAACTCGAAAAAATGGGCGAATATGTATTGACGTATTTGGTTTAGCTAGTCGTTTTTCTCTATCATTACTTCTTCCAGTTTGCCGCTTTCCGGATTGAGGGTAAAGCGTACATACATCAGTGCATCTTCTGCCTTATTGTAGATTCCAAATGTCTGCACGTACCCGTTATTGGTTTCAGAAGCTTTGCGAACGCTTGAATTTTTTGGAAACTCAACACAGGTTTTCATCAATGCATTGAGGGATGACGGAGTATTCACAGTACGATCCAGCGTATCGCAGATTACATTAACCGGTGTTTCCATAAATGCAGTCAAATCGAGGCGCATAAATGCTGTTTTCAATTCGGCATCTTTTTTAAATGCTTCGTGCTCTTCTTGTGCATTGGCAGCAAAAAAGCCAAAGAACAAAAGCGAAAAAAATAAACTTTTCATATGTGTTTGGTTTGGTAATGGGTTTTAATTTTTTTTCAGGCGATGCTTGATCACTTCAACCAGAATCGGCAACAACGAAATCAGGATAATGGCGAAGACCACCGTTTCGAAATTATTTTTAACAATATCAAAGCCGCCAAAGAAATATCCGGCCAGCGATAGCATGCCAACCCATAAAACAGCGCCGGTGATGCAATAGATAATATAACGCGAATAGGTCATGCTGCCCACACCGGCCACAAACGGAGCAAAGGTACGTACGATAGGGATAAAGCGGGCAATGATGATGGTGCGTGCTCCGTTCTTCTCATAAAAAGCGTGGGTTTTATCGAGGTAGTCTTTGCGTATGGTAAAAATGCCAAAGAGTTTTGCCCCTTCTCCTTTTTTGGCTAAAAATTTGCCTATAAAATAGTTTGTATTGTCGCCGGCCAGTGCAGCCATAATCAATAAGATCATGATCAATCCTATGTTCAGGTTGTTGGCAGGATTTGCGGCCAGGGCTCCTGCAGCAAATAACAGGGAATCGCCCGGCAGGAAAGGCATTACCACCAGGCCGGTCTCGCAAAACACGATCAGGAAAAGGAGCAGGTATACAAGTGTTCCGTAAGTACTGATAAAGGTTTCCAGGTGTTTGTCGATGTGGATGACAAAGTCAATAAGATCGGTGAAGCTAAATTCCATGCGGTTATTTTAAGTGCTGCAATTTTAAGCATATTTAATAATTTTGCAGGGTGAAAAGATTCCTTCCTCTTTTGTGGATCGCCGCTTTGTCGTTAACCTTGTTAACCATGCAATCGTGCAGCACCTCCAAACCGGGCTTAAAAAAGAAATGCAATTGCCCTAACGGATTTTAATGAGTCAGCCCCTGATCAGCTTAATTACCGTAGTGTTCAATGCCGAAAAGGTGTTGGCGCAAACCCTGCAGTCGGCGGTGGATCAAACCTACCAACATATTGAACTGGTGATTGTGGATGGTGGTTCTACGGACAAGACCCTTGAAATCGCTCAACAATACAAATCGCATACAGGCACCCTCATCAGTGAAAAGGACAAGGGAATATACGATGCTATGAACAAAGGCATACGAGCAGCCAAAGGAGAGTGGATCTATTTTTTGAATGCCGGAGATCACTTTTTCAGCAAGCATACGCTGGAAGATTTATTCATGCACCACGATTTTACAGCATACGATTTTATCTATGCCAAGGTGCAAACCATCAATGAGCCAACAGGAGTGGATTATCACAACGGAAAGCCGGTGAAGTTCCGTGATTTTTATTTTTCCTATCCCATTTGCCATCAAGCTACATTTACCCGCAAACGTGCATTTGATACCATTGGCATATTTGATACCCGTTTAAAGCTGACGGCAGATACCGAATGGTTTACCCGCCTGTTTCGCGATTTCGAACGCAAAACACATTTTGTAAATCAGGTCATTGCATTTTATGATGTGCAGGGAGCTTCGTACCACAAGCGCATGCAGGGATACCGTGAATTCTTGAAATATACACCACGCTATTTTCCCTGGTATGTCAACCTGTATAATTTTCTTTTGTATCCATTAATCTGGTGCAAGGTGAAATTAATCCGGGCATTAACAGGTACCCGCCTTTTTTCTTATTATCGTAAACTCAAATTCAATCCATCGTAGATGTCTTTTCTAAAACCGCATAAGTTTAAATACTTCGATAAAAACCTGACCGGCAAACCGTTTAATCTGTTGGATGTTGGTGCCGGAAGCAATAGCCCCACCAAAACCAAAGAGTTTTATCCGCAATGCAATTACCATGGAATCGACCGTGGAAATTACCGCAACAGCGACGCAGATTTTAAGGCCATGACGGCGTATTACGAAATGGATCTTACGGAACTGAAATTTGATGTTATTCCCAATGATCATTTCGATATCATCATTATGTCGCATGTGATTGAACACCTGCACAACGGCGACAAAGTGATTGAAGGACTTTTACCCAAACTGAAAAAAGGTGGGTACATCTATATTGAGTTTCCCGGCGAAAAGAGCACACGTCTGCCCAGCATGCGCGACACGTTAAACTTTTACGACGATTCAACCCATGTGCGCTTGTTTAGCCACAAGGAAGTTTCGGGCATCTTAAGCAAAAACGGGTTTACCATTTTGAAAGCCGGAACCCGCCGCCATTGGCCGGTTATACTGTTGCTTCCCTTTGCCATTGTGCACCAATGGATGAAATACAAATACATACCGGGTGGTGTGTTTTGGGATTTGCTGGGGTTTGCAGAGTTTGTTTACGCGAGAAAGGAGTAGGAATTCATTCATTTATCATTCGGTCATTTTTTGCCGGATTACCGAAAAGGTTAAAGTAAGAAGTCCAGTTACTTATCGGGCAAGTAACCTGATTATCTAAAGGAGCATTCTCACCAGCAGGTCAAGGGCACAAATCGAGGAATTGTTAAACATCCGGGAAAAGTGGATAAAGTACCTGGTGCCCAATTTTCACAAGATCAAATATAGTTTAAACTTGAATCAGAGCATTCCGGCAGGAGGCTGAGGGATCGCCCTAAAGTTAAGCTTGCGCATCCTTTACGGGTAAAGCCCGGAGCGCAGCGAGGACTTGCAACGAAGAGCCCGACCCCTGAAGCATGCGTTTATCGCCTATTTCTATTTAAGGAGTATGTCACACGCTTAACTTCAGGGGACAGCCCCAAACATGAATGCTTCATTGATTTGCAAAAGAAAAATGGAATGACTGAGCCTTATTCATGCTTAATGGAATAAAAGTCAGGTAGTTCCAAAAATTGGTCTATCTTTGCCGCTCATTTTAAATAACGTACATTGACAACATTCAACGAATTGGGCTTAGACGCGTCCGTACTAAGCGCCATCTCGGAACTGGGTTTTGAAACACCCACTCCCATACAGGAGCAGTCCATTCCTGTATTTTTAGAGACCGAAAGAGACATTTTAGGATTAGCTCAAACCGGCACGGGTAAGACCGCTGCATTTGGCCTCCCGATCTTACAAAAGATAGATTTTAGCAGCAAAACAACCCAGGCTCTGGTAGTTTGCCCAACCCGCGAACTGTGTAATCAGATTACACGCGATTTGTTGAGTTACAGCAAATTTATTCCCAATGTGAATATTGTTGCCGTTTATGGCGGTGCAAGTATTATGCAACAGGTAGATCAGTTGAAACGTGGTGCTCAAATTATTGTAGCCACACCTGGTCGTTTGATGGATCTCATGAGCCGCAAAGCGGTAAAGATTCAAAACATCGATTATGTAGTGCTCGACGAAGCCGACGAAATGCTCAATATGGGCTTTCGTGAAGATATCGAAGAAATTTTATCAGGAACTCCCGACACCAAGCGTGTATGCCTATTTAGTGCAACCATGCCGAAGGAAGTTCGCCAGATTGCCGATAAATACCTGAACGATCCGGTTGAAATTACTGTAGGGAAAAAGAATTCGGGTAACGAAAATATCGTTCACGAGTATGCTGTAGTTCACGCAAAAGATAAAATTGCTGCCCTTAAGCGCGTGCTAGATTTTACCAGCGATCATTTTTACGGAATTATTTTCTGTACTACCAAAAACGAAACGCAGGATATCAGCGATAAACTGATCCGCGATGGTTACAATGCCGATTGCCTTCATGGCGATTTGAGCCAGGGTCAGCGCGAGAAAGTGATGAACCGTTTTCGCCATCAGGCCATTAAAATTCTGTTGGCAACCGATGTGGCTGCCCGTGGTATCGATGTAAGCGGATTAACACATATTATCCATTACCATTTGCCCGACGATATTGAGAATTACACCCACCGTAGCGGACGTACAGGTCGTGCGGGTAAGAAAGGGGTATCTTTTACACTCCTCAATATGCGCGAAGCATATAAGTTGAAGGAAATTGAACGCCTTACAAATATCAAATTTCAACGGATCCTGATTCCTTCAGCCATTGAAGTACGCGATAAAAAATTGCTGGCTTTTATGTCGACCATCGAGAAAACAGAAATTGAAGAAGAAATATTCGACGAAAACGTAATGTCGGCACTCGAACGTCTGGATGAATTAACGAAAGTTGAACTCATCAAGAAAATGTTGTCGCTCGAATTGAAACGTTTCTCGGCAGAGTACCTGGTTGGTCCGGATCTGAACGTAACCGGAACCTCTTCACGTGATGGAGAAGGAGCAGTTGCACGTGGTACGCGCTTATTTGTAAGCGTTGGATCCAAAGACGGATTGAATGCAGGATCTCTGAAAGATTTCATTTGTACCCTCAGCGATGTGCCTGCAAAGGACATTATCCGTGTGGATGTAAAAGGAGTTTATTCTTTTGTGAACATTGAACCCCAACATGTGGATGCGATTATGAAAACCGTACATGGTGCTATGTACCACGACCGTAAGGTGCGAATCGAAGCATCGGGTGAGCAATCCGACAGCGGAAGATCGCGCAGCAGCTATGGCGGTGGCGGTGGTGGTCGCAGCGGCGGTCGCAGTTACGGAAGCCGCGACGGTAACAGAAGCGGTGGCGGAGGTGGTTATGGAAGAAGCGAAGGCCAGGGCAACCGTGGCGGTAGCGGAGGCTTTAACCGTGGTGGCAGTTCTGACCGCAAAAGAAGTGGTGGATTCGAAAGCCGTGGCGGAAGCGGAAGAACCCGTCGCCGCGACTCCTAATTCATAACTCCGACTTCGTACTTCATAATTCGTACTTCGTAATTTTGGTATGACCTTTGTTTGTTTTACTTTTATAAATGAAATTTAAATTATGAAAGTCAGGATAATTATGGCCATCAGTTGTTTGCATCTGATGCTCAATACACAGGCACAAACCCGTACTTACGTTTCCGGTTCCAGTGAAATGATCTTCTCGTTCGGGAAGATCATTTCAAACGGAAACGAAATGAGCAGCGAATTACGCTGGTCGCCTGTATTCAACGGAGAAGGTTTGATGAACCATGATTTTACCCAACATATGGGCATATTTTATGGATTGGCTTACCGCAACGTTGGATTTATTTATAAACCAACGGCCGATACCCTTAAAAAATTCAGAACGTATAACCTGGGTATTCCTGTTGGGATTAAGCTCGGGAACCTCGATGGTACTTTTCTGTATGGAGGATACGAGTTTGAAATGCCCTTCAATTACAAGGAAAAAACCTTTATCGACGAAGTAAAGAAAGAGGTATTTGACGTGTGGTTTACTGACCGTGTAAACTGGTACACACAATCGGTATTTTTTGGTATCAACTTCAAAGGAGGGACCAACCTGAAGTTCAAATATTATATCGATCCTTTCTTCAACCGGAATTTCTCGCAAACCGTTGCCGGAGTGGCTACCAAGCCATTTGAAAAACTGGAAGTGAATGTATTTTATATTGCATTGAGCTGGAATGTGTTTAAAGATGTGAAGTCATATAACAAGAGCCGGTTTAACAAGCAAGCTGAGCACGTGCCAACTGCTTTGTAAAAAAGCAACCTGTCCCCCTAAATTTTATTATTTTCGCTGCCCGGCCTGTATTAAGTGATACAGGATAAGGATTCTACTTTTAACGCAATTATCATGTTACGAACTCATACCTGTGGCGAATTAAATATTTCGGATGTTTCCAAAACCGTTGTTTTGTGCGGTTGGTTGCAACGTTCACGCGATCTGGGAGGGATGACCTTCATCGATTTGCGCGATCGTTATGGCATTACCCAATTGGTTTTCAATCTGGAAGATCAACCCGGTTTGTGTGCGCAAGCCCGGGGATGTGGAAGGGAGTATGTTTTGAAAGTTACAGGAACTGTAAAGGAGCGTGAAAATAAAAACAAACAAATTCCAACCGGTGAAATTGAGATCGTAGTTTCTAACCTGGAGGTATTGAATGAAGCCATTACACCTCCGTTTACGATTGAAGAACATACCGATGGTGGCGATGATTTGCGCATGAAATACCGGTATCTGGATTTACGACGTGCAAGTGTGCGGGCTAATCTGGAACTGCGCCATTCGCTTGCCCGTTATACCAGGGCATACCTCGATGCTAAAGATTTTATTGAAGTTGAAACACCGGTATTGATTAAATCTACACCGGAAGGGGCACGCGATTTTGTGGTACCATCGCGTATGAACCCGGGCGAATTTTATGCATTGCCTCAATCGCCCCAAACCTTCAAGCAATTGCTGATGGTGAGTGGATTCGATCGCTATTATCAGTTGGTGAAATGTTTTCGCGATGAAGATTTACGTGCCGACCGTCAGCCGGAATTTACCCAGATTGATTGCGAGATGAGTTTTGTAGAACAGGAAGATGTACTGAATATGTTTGAAGGACTTGTGCAAAATTTGTTTCAGCAGGTGAAGGGGATTAACATCGGTGAAGTGCCCCGAATGACGTATGCCGATGCCATGCGCTTATACGGCAGCGACAAACCGGATACCCGATTTGGAATGCAGTTTGTTGAATTGAACAGTGTTGTGAAAGGGAAAAATTTTCAGGTATTCGAAAGTGCCGAACTCGTTGCCGGAATTTGTGCCAAAGGGTGTGCTGAATATACCCGCAAGCAACTCGACGAGTTGACTGATTTTGTGAAACGTCCGCAAATTGGAGCCAATGGAATGGTATATGTCCGTGTTAATTCCGATGGAACAATAAAGTCTTCGGTGGATAAATTTTACGATGAAACGGATCTGAAAAACTGGGCTGCCGCAATGGATGCACAACCCGGTGATTTAATTTTGATACTGGCCGGTAATACCGATAAAACCCGCAAAGCATTGAGTGAATTACGCCTCGAAATGGGCAATCGTTTAGGTTTACGCGATAAGAATACCTTCAGTTGTTTATGGGTCCTGGATTTTCCATTACTTGAATTCAACGCAGAAGAAAACCGGTATTTTGCCATGCATCATCCGTTTACTTCACCAAAGCCCGAGGATATGCATTTGTTGAACGACTTTGCGTCACTAGGGCAAGTGAGGGCTAATGCCTACGATCTCGTAATCAATGGAGTTGAAATAGGTGGTGGCAGCGTCCGGATTTTTAATAAAAAACTGCAATCGCGCATGTTTGAAATTCTAGGTTTTACGCCGGAAGAAGCGCAACATCAATTCGGATTTCTGATGAACGCGTTTGAATTTGGTGCTCCTCCGCATGCCGGGATTGCGTTTGGATTTGACCGCTTGTGTTCAATTTTTGGTGGGGTTGATTCTATCCGTGATTTTATTGCTTTCCCGAAAAACAATTCCGGCCGCGATACCATGATTGACGCGCCTTCAACCATCGATGCCAAACAATTGAATGAACTCAGCATTGAATTGAAAAAAAGCGTATCTTAGCGCTGCAATGTCAGATAAAAAATACACCGGTACCCTTGTAAACGAACAGGAACGTATTTACCTGCGAAAGTCATCAACCTATACTGAGCGTTTTGATTTGCTCATGAAGCTAATTCGTCTGCAACGGATGATGAAAACTGCCATTCCTCTTAAAAAGCCATAGTCTTATGGATGTGCTGGATGAAGAAGTACTCAGATTATGGAAAATTCTCTATAAGTACGAGGTACGATATATTCTGGTAGGAGGATTTGCTACAAATTTGAATGGCTTTTCAAGATTCACAGCTGATCTGGATTTGTGGCTGGATGATACCGCAGCTAACAGAAAACTATTCAGAAAGGCGTTAGCTGAAGCTGAAATTGGAGATTTTGAGAGCCTGGAAACTATTGAAATGATTCCCGGATGGAGTTCCATTTATCTGAATTCTGGAATCGAGCTGGATATTATGACATCGTTAAAAGGATTTCCCAAAGAGCGATTTGAAGATTGTTATAATTTAGCCCCAACAATTTTAATACATGATGTACCTGTTCGTTTTTTACATAAAAATCATTTGATAGAAGCAAAGTTGGCTCTTGGCAGACCAAAGGATTTGAACGATATTGAAGAGCTCCGTAAATTGGATTAAATTCAAATCTTGATTTAAAGACCTTTGAGTCACTGTAAAAATTACAGATAAAGTTCCTGCATGGGTTTTCAGGAGTCATACTCGTAGGCTTGTTATTGCATTTTTTCTATATTTGAACATACCACCCCATGAATATGAAAAAACTCGCTATGCTAACCCTGCTGTGTTGTTTGATGCAGACACTGTTGGCTCAGGTAAATGAAGATGCCATTCTGGGCCGATGGCTCAGTGAATCGGGAAAAGCTAAAATTGAAATATTTAAATCGAACGGAAAATTTTACGGAAAAATTGTGTGGTTGAAAAATCCTAACAACGAAAACGGACAACCCAAAATAGATAAGAATAATCCGGACCCCAAAGAACGGAATCACCGTATTTTGGGTTTGTTGCTGGTAAGAAGTCTGGAGTATGACGGATCGGGGGAATGGCATAACGGCACCATATACGATCCCGAAAACGGTAAATCGTATAAATGCAAAATCACTAAAACGGAAAGTGGAGATTTAAGTATTCGCGGATATATCGGAGTCTCTATGATCGGACGTTCGACCGTGTGGACTCATTCAGAGTAGAACGGTATGCGGGTGTACGAAATGGCTGAATGAAGGATGAGCTTATTCACATTCCCGAACAACTTATTTTTTCTTCTTCTGCCTAATTCCTTAGCATTGATGTTGTAAACCGATAATATGGCACTCAGCAGATTCTGGTCGTGGCTTGTAGCCGGCAGCATTCTTTATATTTTATACCTCCTGGCAACCGGAGGAATGTACACCCTTGGACAAGTGGTGAACGGAAAGCAACAGGAGCCGCTTATTGTTGCCGAATTTCCTTTAATACAATTGTTGCAAACTGACTCCAACTTAGCCCGAAATATTGCTGTGGCAGGGACAACTGGTTACCGAAGCAATGATACCTTATACCGGGCAAACGAAACCGGAACGGTTCAGGTATGTGTTGGAACTTTGCCAGCCGATGGTATTTTTCCTACATGCAAAAATACCATGATGGATCTGTGGTTGCCACTAATCGGTTACCTGACTTTTTTCTGTGGTTTATTGAATTTGTTGAACGACAGCAAGGCCATTCATGGAATGTCGAGGGTATTGACTCCCTTTTTTGTGCGCATCTTTCCGGAGTTACCCAAAGGCCATCCTGCTTATGGTTTTATGACCATGAATTTCGCGGCAAATTTTCTGGGACTGGATAATGCGGCAACTCCGTTCGGATTAAAAGCCATGGACAGCATGCAGGAAGTAAATCCGGAAAAGGAAAAAGCCAGCAACAGTCAGATCATGTTTTTGTGCTTGCATGCCGCCGGATTAACCCTGATTCCCACGTCTATTATCGGTTACCGTGCAGCGCAGAATGCAGCCAATCCGGCCGATGTGATGATTCCCTGTATTATCACCTCTTTTGTTGGAACTCTGGCGGCAATGTTTTTTGTAAGCATCCGGCAGCGTATCAATTTATTCAATGGAGTTATACTCGGATTAGTCGCCGCAGTTAGTGCAGTTGTGGGGTTGATGATGTTTTACATTATGCGTCTCGAAGGATTAGAGAAAATACATTTTACGGGCAACCTCAGCAATGCGGTTTTATTGGTTATCATTCTGATGATCGTAATGTATTCTATCTACCGCGAGAAGGTGTTTCAGGTAAACAATACCAATATATTCGACTCTTTTGTACATGGCGCCAAAGATGGATTTACCACCGGCGTTCGTGTATTGCCATATATGATAGCCATGTTGGTTGCCCTGAGCATTTTCCGCAATGCCGGTTTGATGCAGATTGTGATGGGAGGTGTAGGAAATGTTATGTCGTGGTTCGGGGTTGATCAGCAAATCATCAATGCCATTCCTGTTGCGCTGATGCGACCCTTCAGTGCAGGTGGTTCACGCGGATTTATGCTCGACGCTATGAAATCGCTGGGTCCGGATAGTTTGGCCGGTCGCCTGTCTTGCCTGTTTCAGGGTGCAGCAGAAACAACCTTTTATGTAGTTGCGCTGTATTTCGGATCTGTAAACGTAAAAAACACGCGGTATACGCTGGGAATCATGTTGCTGGTGGATCTGGTATGCGTGCTGACTGCCATTGTGGTGTGCAAGTTGTACTTTTAGTATCCGATTATAACCGTTTCCTGATGCCGCAACCCCGTTGGGAGATCGTCAAATCTTTTCAACACCATTTCCCTTCACCGTTTATTTCAATATTTTCGTGGATTAAAGATTTAAAACCACATTTTTTATGGCATTAGATATAACAGGCAAGATTCTTCAGATTATGAATGAAACCAGCGGACAGTCGAAAACCGGCAATACCTGGACCAAACAAGAATTCGTTATTGAAACATACGACAAGTTCCCCAAAAAAATCATGATCAGCGTAATGGGAGATAAGGTACAGGAACTCAAACGTTTTAAAACCGGTGACGAAATTAAAGCGTCATTGAATATTGAATCGCGTGAATACAACGGGCGCTGGTATACCGATGTTCGCGCATGGAAACTGGAAACTGGAGGAAATGGTGCTGCCGCTCCGGCATCTGAAAATTTCTATCCGGATTCAGAACCAAGCTTTACAGCCGATACCGCTACCGACGATTTGCCTTTTTGAGCGGTTATGCTGGAGCAACGGTTAAAATTATACAATACCTTAACCCGTCAGGACGAGGAGTTCAAACCCATACTCAAAGGCCATGTCGGCATGTATGTATGCGGCCCGACTGTATACAGCAATGCGCATTTAGGCAATGCACGCACCTTTATTTCTTTTGATCTGATCTATCGATACCTCTTGCATCTGGGTTATAAAGTTCGATACGTAAGAAATATTACCGATGCTGGTCATCTGGAAAGCGATGCCGATGAAGGGGAGGACAAAGTTAGTCGCAAAGCCCGCCTCGAGCAACTTGAACCGATGGAAATTGTGCAGCGGTATACCTACGATTTTCATCAGGTGATGGATGCTTTCAATGCATTGCCACCCAGTATTGAGCCTACAGCTACCGGTCATATCGTTGAACAAATCGAGTTGGTTAAAAAAATACTGGAATCGGGGTATGCCTATGAGAAAGAGGGTTCGGTGTATTTTGATGTAGAAAAGTTTGCAGCGAAATATTCTTATACCCAGCTTTCCGGCAGAAATCTTGAAGAACTCCTGAATAATACACGAGAGCTGGAAGGTCAGACGGAGAAGAGAGGCCGTCTAGATTTTGCCCTTTGGATCAAAGCAAAGCCCGAGCACCTCATGCGGTGGCCGAGTCCATGGGGAGAAGGGTTTCCGGGCTGGCATTTAGAATGTTCGGCCATGAGTGCAAAATACCTCGGCGATCATTTTGATATCCATGGAGGCGGAATGGATTTAATTCCAACACATCACACCAACGAAATTGCACAGAACATTGCTTGCTCGGGTCACCCGCGATCGGTGAATTACTGGATGCATACCAATATGCTTACAGTAAACGGTCAGAAGATGAGTAAAAGTTTGGGCAATTCTTTTTTGCCCAATGAATTATTTGCAGGCACACATAAGTTATTGGATAAAGGATACAGTCCGATGGCGGTTCGTTTTTTTATGTTGCAGGCACATTATCGCAGTACTTTGGATTTCAGTAACGAAGCGTTGCAAGCTGCCGAGAAAGGGTTTGCCCGTTTGATGGCTGCCGTAAAATTGTTGGATGCATTGCCTGTTGGTAATGTTTCAACTGTGAATATTTCCGCATTGGAAAGCCGGGTATATGCAGCGATGAATGAGGACATCAATACTCCTGTTGTACTATCGCATTTGTTTGATGCCGTACGCATGATTAATTCCATCAACGATGCAAAAGAAAAAATTACGGAAGAAGATAAAACCATGTTGCATAAACTCATGCATAATTTTGTCTTTGAAATTTTGGGATTGAAAGCCGAAGGCACGGATAATTCAGATAAAGTGGATGGGCTCATGCAAATGATTATGCAGATACGCAATGAGTCAAAAGCAAAACGCGATTTTGCAACTTCTGACCTCATTCGCGATCGCCTGAAAGAGCTTGGATTCGAAATAAAAGATGGTAAAGAAGGAACTACTTTTACTCTCAACGCATAAAGCATGCTGTCGTCAAAAAGAATTTATTTTTCAAAGCTACTTTGTTTCTACACAGGACTGTTGTTTTTCAGCCTGTTGACAGGTTGTACACAAGAACCTGAAAAGAAAAAGACGGTGAAAACCCAAAGTAAAGAGACGTCTGTTTATGTCAAGGCATCTCCCGAATTCAATGCTGATACGGCGTATTCTTTTGTACAAAAGCAGGTTGATTTTGGACCCCGGGTTGTTTCTTCAGCGGCACATATTGCATGCGGCGACTGGATCGTTAAATCGTTTAAGAAATATGCCCATACGGTAATAGAACAGAAAGGTAGCATGATGAATTGGGACAAACGACAAATCCCCATTCGAAATATAATCGCATCTTTCAATCCAAAACATACGAAACGTATATTAATTACAGCTCATTGGGACAGCAGGCCGTATGCCGACAATGATCCGGTAGTAGCCAATCACCGGCAAGCGGTTACAGCTGCCGACGATGGTGCGAGTGGTGTAGCTGTAATGCTGGAAATGGCCAGAGTTTTGGCTCAGAAAATGCCCGATGTGGGTGTGGATTTTATTTGTTTTGATGCGGAAGATTTAGGCAAAACCGCATACGATGATAGCTATTGCCTGGGCTCGCAATATTGGGGTAGAAATTTGCATCAGGCCGGTTATAAAGCAGATTTTGCTATTAACCTGGATATGGTTGGCGGCAGGGGAGCGAAGTTTGTTTGGGAAGGATACAGCATCCAACAAGCGGAACCGGTCTTACGTCGCGTTTGGGATCACGCAATTCAATTGGGCTATTCCGGTTATTTCTTTTATTTCCGAAGCGGTGCCATAACTGATGATCATAAATACATTTTTGATTATACCTCCATTCCGGCTATCGACATCATATGTTTCAATCAGGAAACCGGATTTCCTTCGTGGTGGCATACCATCCACGATACAATGGAAAACATTGACCGGAATACACTCAAGGCCGTTGGTCAAACAGTTTTAGAAACAATTTTCAAGTATTAAGTACATTTTAGGAACTTATACACAGTGACTAAAATTTAGTCTTGAAAATCAACGTATTGTATAATTTGGATTATATGAGTAGCTGTTTTTAATATATAAACATCATAATTTAGCATCGTGTAATAATTAAGTCGGTTATTGCATAAAACAGCAGTTTATATTATAAAACATAATACTTATATAACTATGAAAACAATTAATCTCTACTTAACCCTTATTTTTCTCATGATTGGTTCTGTTGCCATAGCTCAAAGTTCCACTAGCCCGGATTCTGTTTGTGCGGGAGCAACAGGTAAAAGTTACAAGGTAAACGGAACCGCAGGAAGTACATACACCTGGGTTATTAACGGTGGAACGCAGGCAAGCGGAGGAAGTACAGATTCCATTACAGTGGATTGGTCGGCAACACCTGGAACAGACACCCTGAAAGTAGTTGAGTTTAATGTGATCGGTTGTCCGGGCGATACCATCAGCTTAGCTGTAGTTCGCTTACCTGCACCCACTGCAACCATTTCCGGAACAGATTCAATTTGTATCAACTCTTCAACTGGAGGGGCTCCTTTACAATTAAGCTTTACAGGAGTAGGGCCATGGACAGTGGATTATCTTGAGGATGGGGTCACAAGGAATATTTCCACAAGCAATAATCCGTACACCTTCGATTCGCAGGTATTTGCTTCAGCCGGTGTAAAGAATTACAGTGTCAGTACTGTGAGTGGCCGTTTGGGTTGTTCAGGCTCAGGTTCCGGATCGGGTAGTGTAACTGTTTTTTCAAAACCAGCTACGTCGGCAATCTTTCATTATTAGGAATTGAATGGTATGAGGGTAAAACACAACACGTGTTTAATCATACTGTATGTACTCGGCTTTACTTTTTCAGGATTTTGTCAACCCGGGCAGGTTGACACCCTTTGCGCAGGAACTGCACAAGTCCGGTATGGCGTGCAGGAAAATGCGGGATCAAGATACAGTTGGAGTGCAGGCGGTGGAGTGGTTGCATCCGGTAACGGTACCGCTTCGGTAACTGTAAACTGGAGCAACATTCCCGGCCATTACGAGCTAAATGTAGTAGAACAAAATGCATCAGGGTGTATTGGCGATTTGGTAAAACGTATGATTTACCTGAAAGGCGACTCCTTTCAAACATCCTATCCGAAAGAAGCATGTGTCAACGATTCCGTAACATTCAAAGTCAATGGGGCAGACTGGTATACCTGGAGTAATGGTCAAACAGATAGTTTTATTCGCATCCGCCTTTTACACGATACCACCATTTCCGTGATCGTGCGCGATACCTCATGTGGCAATCGGGTAGATACTTTGAATATGTGGGTGAAAGCCCGGGAAAGACCACAATCAGGATTCAATACCAGTACCGAAGAAATATTTCTGAATCAAAAAGTTGAATTGCGTTACTCGGGAAATGAGAAGGACAATGTATTTTGGGAAATCCAGAAGGCTGATGTCAGAGCCCGAAATGCCCATTTGATAAACACCATATTTATGGATACCGGATTAGCAGTCATACGAATTGTATCTATTAATTCTTTTGGTTGTCTGGATACGTTTTACCGGGAACTGGAAATCCGGGATGAAAACCTGTTCATTCCAAATGCATTTACTCCGAATGGTGACGGATTAAACGATGTGTTTAAAGTATCCAGTCATAACATGAAGAACTTCCGGATGGTTATTGTAAATCGATGGGGTGAAATCGTATTTTCGAACAACGAACCGGAACAGGGATGGGATGGAACCTGGAAAGGTGCACAAGCTCCGGAAGGGGCATACACCTTTCAATGTGAAGCCACCGGGCGATCTGGAAAGTATCACGCTGAAGCAGGAAGTATAACTTTGTTGCGTTAAAGATGATTGAAGAATGAAACGGTATATTAAAGTATTCTTTTTAATGGCATTCTTTCTGATGCTATGGTCAGTGAAGGGATGGAGTCAGAGTACAATTTCATCCTGGCGTTGTGATAGTGCAGTAGGTATGTGTGCCGTTCAGTCGTATTCATTCTCCGCAGCTGTAAACGGCGGATCCGCTCCATCAGGGCCCGATTACGGTTGCCTTACTTCTCAACCGAATGCTACCTGGTTTTTTATGCAGGTTCAGGACACCGGAGCGATGACCATACAAATTAAAACAGCACCGCAGCGGGATGTGGATTATGTGTTATGGGGGCCCTTCACCACTCCATTGTATCAATGCGATACAGGTCTTACCGCGTCAAAAATTCTTTCGTGCAGTGTAGTACGCAATAGCGCGCACAACAATTTTACCTTAAACAATACATCGACCGGTTTGTATTATATTTTATTGATTTCCAATTTTTCCAATAATAATACGACCCTTTCATTTGACGTTACAGCCGGAAGTGGAACCGCTAATTGCGATGTGCAGTGTAACCTGTATGGAATCAATGCAACTGCAAGTGCGTGCGGATCAGGAGCACAAACCGGGGGGTATACGGTTAGCGGAACCATTTCAACCTATTTATTTCCTACATCAGGAACGCTTACAGTAAGTTCAAGTTGTGGAGGGAGTGTTTCATATAATGCCCCATTCAGCACAACAATGAATTATGCTTTGCCTCTGGTTGGCGGTAAAGGCCAGTCATGCACTATTACTGCAGTATTCTCGGCTATTCCTTCCTGTTCGCGCAGTTTGCAGTTAACAGCACCAACGTGTTGTGATGTTACGCCGGTATCAACGCAAACTGTTTGTGAAGGACAAACGCTCCAATTGACCAGCTCCAGTACCAATGGAGGAACATATTATTGGTCTGGTCCATCATCATTTTCTTCGTCTTTAGCTTCACCCATTATTTCAGATATTGCTCTAACGCAGGCAGGAACTTATCAGGTTTATGTGGTAAATGGAATCTGTACCACGGATTCAAAAAATGTTTCTGTGACCGTAAATGCAAAACCACCGGTAAAGACAATCATCCATGAGTAAAACAAAGCAGGGATAACACGGATTTGAATTCTCCTTTTTTGTTAGTAGGTTTGATTAACCTATACCCCACATTATGAAAAAATTATTGAAGATCCTTGGAGTGATCATCGGACTGGCTGTGCTGGTGATCCTCGGATTCATGGCCTACATTGGCATCAGCGGAATTCCAAAGTATGAACCCGGCAAACTCGAGATGAAGGTGGAAGCAACACCCGAACGAATTGCACGGGGACAAAAAATTGCATCTGTCATGTGCATCGAATGCCATGCCAACGAGAATGGAATTCTTACCGGTAAATTGCTCATTGATGTACCTCTTGAATTCGGTGCTATTTATTCGAGAAACATTACCCATGATCCGGAAATTGGAATCGGAAGTTGGACGGATGGTGAATTGTATTATCTGTTAAGAACCGGAATCCGTAAAGATGGACAGTATATTCCACCTTATATGGTGAAATATCCGTTGGCATCTGATGAAGATGTGAAGAGTATTATTGCCTGGTTACGGTCAGATGCCCATGGTGTGCAGGCTAGTCAGGAAGAAGCACCACCGGCAGAACCCTCTTTTTTAACTAAATTTCTGACGCATGTGGCATTCAAACCATTTGCATTGCCAACACAAGAAATAAAAATGCCGGACACCAGCGATAAGGTGGCCTTTGGCCGGTATTTGTCAACAGCATTGTTTCAGTGTTATCCATGTCATTCAGCTGACTTCAAGACCATGAATGAGCTGGAACCGGAAAAATCGGTTGGATATTTTGGTGGAGGAAATCCATTGTTGAACAAAGAACGCAAGGTGATTCATTCAGCTAATATCACACCGGATGAATCTGGAATCGGGGCATATTCAGAGGAGGAGTTTTTAACGGTTTTGAAGACCGGTAAAAAGAGAGATGGTTCTCAGGTACGTTATCCTATGATACCCTATGCAGTGTTAACGGATGAGGAAATCAGAGCCATCTATGCTTACCTGCAAACTGTTCCGAAAATTAAAAACGATATAAAAGCATTGGCTGCTGCTAACCTGGAATAATCCAATGCTGTTGGTTTTCCAATAACTTTGTAACGGTAACCAACGCATGGAAAAATTCAACAACCGGCTTGTTCATGCATCAAGCCCCTATTTATTACAGCACGCCCACAATCCGGTCGATTGGCAGGAATGGAGTGAAGCGGCATTTGAAGAAGCCCGTGCAAGAGATTGCATGGTGCTGATCAGTATCGGATATTCTGCCTGCCACTGGTGCCATGTTATGGAACGTGAATGTTTCGAAGATGTGGAAGTTGCCGAGATGATGAACAAACATTTTGTTTGCATCAAAGTGGATCGGGAAGAGCGACCGGATGTAGATCAGGTTTATATGGATGCTGTTCAACTGGTCGCCGGCAACGGAGGCTGGCCACTCAATTGTTTTACTTTGCCGGATGGACGTCCGTTATATGGTGGAACTTATTTTCCAAAACCGCAGTGGTTGCAGGTGTTGGATAACCTTTCCCAACTGTATGCTTCAAAAAAGGAAGAGGCTTTGCATTATGCTTCTAACCTGACCAAAGGTATTCAGCAAATGAATCTGATTGGTGAGAAGGAAAACACACTTACGTTCTCCTGGACGCAAATGCAATCCATCATGCATCAGTGGGCTGAATCATTGGATTTTGAATATGGGGGAATAAACCGGGCACCAAAATTTCCAATGCCTCTAAATTTGCAACTGTTACTGGATTATGGTGTGTATTCAGGTGAACATAAATTTACGGAAGCGGTACATATTACTTTGAACCGTATGGCAGATGGTGGCATCTACGATCAGGTAGGTGGTGGCTTTGCCCGATATTCTACTGATATTTTCTGGAAGGTTCCGCATTTTGAAAAAATGCTGTACGACAACGCTCAACTGCTTTCGCTCTATGCGCATGCGTATCAGCATCAGGCCAACCCACGCTATCTGGAAGTATTGGAAGATACTTTCGCTTTTTTAAAACGGGAGATGATGTCGGAAGATGGTTTGTTTTACTCCGCACTGGATGCCGACAGCGAAGGGCACGAAGGGCTGTTTTATATTTGGAGTAAGAACGAATTGCGTACCATCCTGGGTGATGATGAGCCTGTATTTTCTATGTACTATGCTGTAGAAGAAAGCGGGAATTGGGAATTTAGCAGCAATATTTTGCACCGGGTGTTATCGGATAAACAAATGGTTGAGGCATGCGGATTGCCTCTGGATGAAATCCGGCAACGGATCCGCAGATGCAATGCTAAATTGTTGCAGAAACGTGAAAGCCGTATCCGGCCGGGACTCGATGATAAAATCATCACAGCCTGGAATGCATTAACCATTACCGGTTGCTGCGATGCTTTTAAGGCAACCGGTCGTGTCGAATTTCTGGAGGCAGCCGAAAGATGTGCGGATCAATTGTTGAAAAACCTCGAAGTACATGATACATGGTTTCGCATTTATAAAAATGGTAAAGCCAGTATTCCGGCCTTTGCCGAAGATTATGCCTGTTTGTGCGAAGCCTTGATTTCACTGTTTGAAGTAACCGGTAAAGATTCTTATTTGAGTAAGGCAAAAGTGATTATGTCGGTAGCCAATGAATTGTTTTTTCAATCGGACCCCGGTTTATTCGCCTTCAACTCGCGTTTGCAACTACAATTGGTTACACAAAAGTTCGCAACGCACGATGATGTAATTGCTTCCTCCAACAGCATTTTCGCGAAGTGTTTGTTCAAGTTGGGATTCCTGATGGATGAAGAGATCTTTCACACACAGGTCAAACAAATGAAACAGGTTATTCTGCCAACGATGTTAAAAATACCATCTGTATATGGAAATTGGTTGCAATTGTTTTTATGGGAGCATTTCGGTTGGTATCAGTTAACAGTTACAGGTACTGTTCATTTTCCCTTGTTCAGGAACTACTATCCAGGACTTATGATATTACCGGTTTTGGAAAATACTTCAGTCCCTGTTTTACGCGAAAAGAAATCAGCAGCCTATAACCAATACTTTCTGTGCAGGGACTTTACCTGCGAGTTACCGGTTAATGATCCGGAAAAGGCATTGCTTAAAATCAGGTATCAGGTTACAAATGAACCAACTTGAATTCAAGTTTCTTCGCCAGTGTTCGATAGTAAACATTGATATGTGCTTTCACCCGCGTAATGTCTTTATATTCCTGAAGCATATCGATCAGAAGAATATCGAATACACAACCTTCAACAAATTTGATTTCCTTACCAAAACCGCAAACACATAATGCATTTGTATCGCGCAAAAACTTTTTGATATGTCGCAGATCTGTATTCAGGGTATGGCATGTTCCGAAATGAATGATTTTATTGTGACAACGGGGCCCCAGAATTTTGGCAAAATCCTCAAGTGTTAAACTGTCGTTTCCTATTAAAATCTGATTGGGCTTACCGTGAAAGGCGATATAAAGAATACTGTAGTTTTTATACCTTCTGTGTTTCCATTGTTTCAGGTAGTATTCCAGATTTTCACGTGTTCCGCAATGACGGTGGATGTAGTTGATGTCTCTGTTCTTTTTCAAAAAAGTCAATACTTCCTGTACAGAGGTTTGCTGCTTGAGATTTTTACTCCAGTCGCCTTCCAGACAGAAAACTTCCTTATTATATGACTTAGCCAGTATCATCTTATTCCATGAACGTATTAAAACTTTTGAATGCGTCGCCCTTTTGGTTTGGCGGGCAAAGATGAAGTATTCGGGAGAATATCCCACAAAAAAGGCCTACAATAATATTGTAAGCCTTTGATATTCAGTTATTAAACTTAGTCGACATTGTCGTGCAGGAAGGAGTTATTGGTCCTGATTCCTGTTTTTTGGGTATTGGGTTCCTCAAACAAACTCAGGCGTGAAACCTGGTTTTCAGAGGAATGCGGCACATCATTCAGCTTTTTATTTTTACGGATATAAGCTGGTTCTTTCTCCAGATCGCGAATGCCTCCCGGAGATTTGATATTCACATTCAGGTTCTTCAATTCTTTAAGTCGCTGAATATGTTTTTCAAAACGCATTTCCTGTTGTTCTACAGTGAGATTGTCTTCTTCGGAAGTATGGTTCACCATTTCAAAATGGATTTGTTCTTCAATTACCTCATCCAAACTGTGTTCAATGGATTCTTTATTTTTAATATCATTCACACGGTTACGGATTTCTTCATCTTCTTCCAATTCCGATTGCATTTCTAGATGCGTTGTTTCTTCCTCAATGCGCAACTCAAACCGGATAGTTTCCTTTTCTGGAAAAGTTTCGGGTGGTATTTCATTTGACGGAATTTCGGAAACAGGGAGTTCATTCTGCGTCACTTTATTTTCCGGATTGATAATTACCATCTCATTGGGACGAGCTTGTTCGTATAGTACATGCTTCGTTTTCGGCTCGGCTGTATTGGATGAGGTATAGATGATTCTGTTTTCGCGGGTTTCAAATCCGGTTGCAATCAAGGTAACGGAAAGATTATCGCCTATGTTTTCATCAAACGATGTTCCCAGGATCATATCAGCAGTTAATCCTGCTTCCTCCTGAATATAATTGGAGATCTGATCGATTTCATCCATCAGTACTTCGGCATTACCGGAAGTGATATTGAGGAGAATATTTTTTGCTCCGCTGATTTGATTTTCGTTGAGGAGTGGTGAAGCCAGAGCAGCCTGAACAGCACGAATTGCACGATTCTCTCCTTCAGCCATAGCAGATCCCATCAATGCTACACCGCTGTTTTGCATTACGGTTTTAACATCTTCAAAATCCACATTGATATAACCAGGGAAAGTGATTATTTCTGCAATTCCTTTGGCTGCAATAGTCAGAATATCGTTGGCATGACTAAAGGCCTGGCGAATGGGAAGATTGCCATACATTTCCTTGATCTTGTCGTTGTTAATTACCAGCAGGCAATCCACACTGCGCTTTAAGGTTTCTATTCCTTCATCGGCATGTGCTTTTCTCTTTTTACCTTCAAAGGCGAAAGGAGTAGTGACAATACCAACCGTTAAAATATCCAACTCGCGTGCAGCTTTTGCAATGATTGGTGCGGCACCGGTACCGGTACCTCCGCCCATTCCGGCAGTTATAAATAACATCTTGGTATGTACACCAAAAATATCAATGATATCTTCAATGGCCTCCATGGCCGCTTTTTTTCCAACTTCCGGATTTGCTCCGGCTCCAAGACCGGAAGTTAAACCGGAACCCAACTGAACTTTGTTGGGGATAGGACTGGCTTCAAGTGCCTGCAAATCGGTATTGCAAATCACGAAGTCAACACCTTTGATGCCCTGGTTGAACATATGGTTCACGGCATTTCCGCCTCCGCCTCCTACTCCAAGTACCTTGATGATACTCGACCGGTCTTTGGGCAAATCAAATTTTAATGTGTTCATAACATTGGTTATTTAGTTATGGAAGGCCACCCGAAGGAAGCCGACTTTTGTTAAGAGAAATCCTTCATGTCTTCCTCGTCGTTGAGCCATGCGCGACTCTTTTCGAGAATTTTGGTTAAAAATCCGCCAGAACCTTTTTTTACATCTGCAGCAGGAGCGGCATCCGGTGTTGTAGCCGGTTCATTCGCAATGGCATTCAATCCTTTGATGACCAAACCTACTCCGGTAGCATACATCGGGCTCTTGATATCTTCGACAATGGACTTGGAAATATGTGTACTTGGATAACCGATTCGTGCATCCATACCGGTTACAAACTCAACCAGTTTATCGAGATGTTTTAATTGCGCCCCGCCTCCGGTAATGACGATCCCTGCATTTAATTTTTTATCAAGCCCCGACGATTTGATTTCAAACAAAACAGATTCAAATATTTCTTCAACACGAGCCTGTATAACTAATGCCAGATTACGTACGGATACTTCTTTTGGAGGGCGGCCATGAAATCCGGGAATACAAACGATTTCATTTTCTTTGTTTTCGTCGGCCAGTGCAGAACCGAATTTTAATTTCAGCAATTCGGCCTGATTGCGCAATACCTGACATCCATCAACAATATCTTCAGTAATCACATTGCCACCAAATGGAATAACAGCGGTATGGCGGATGATTCCGTTTTTGAAGATAGCTACATCTGTTGTTCCACCGCCAATGTCAACCAAACAAACACCGGCTTCGAGTTCTTCCGGAGTTAAAACTGATTCAGAAGAAGAGAGTGGTTCGAGTATAAGATCGGCAACATCCAGACCAGCACGATTCACACTTTTATGGATATTCTTGATTGCGTCCAGATGGCCGGTAATGATGTGGAAATTGGCTGATAGGCGCACACCGGTCATACCCACCGGATCCGGAACATCGCTGAAATCATCAACCTGGAATTCCTGAGGCAGTACATGAATGATTTCATCACCGGCAGGAAGGGCCAGTTTATAGGTATCCTGTACCAAACGTTCTACATCCTCGCGTGTAATCTCCTCATCGTTGTTGGAACGACTGATCGAATTCCGGTGTTGTAAACTTTTGATATGCTGACCGGCAATGCCAACATGTACGGAGTTGATTTCAATTCTGAATTTTCCGTTCGTCATCGATTGCTTGGCCTTTTCAACAGCTTCACGGATAGCCGTTACCGTCTTATCAATATTACGAACTTCGCCACGGATTACCCCGAGTGACTCAGCCCGGCCCATTCCCAGAATTTCAACTTTCCCATGCTCATTTTGTGTACCTACAATTGCACAAACCTTGGTGGTACCAATATCCAACCCAACAACTACATTTTTGATATTTTCCATTACCTCAATTATTTTTTTTACAAACGATTTGTCCTTTATAGCGCACATCAATATCCGAGTACCTTTCCCAACCCAGTCGGTTTAGTGCTTCCCGGTAAAACAACATGAGTTTATTGAACTTCGTTTCCATATCTGATGTGTTGCCAAAATGAATGGTGTGATTCCCGACTTTAGGAATCAAAACAAACTCACTTGCAGCATTAACAAATATCTGTTCGATCTGTGCCTTCCAGAAGGCATCTTTATCAACATATGTGGCTATCTTCAAAAGTTCCTGCCCAATGAATGATTGCAGGCTGTCGGAGGGGACACCCGGTTCATATATATTTCCGGTAGCAACCATCACACGTGCCGTAAACAAAGAGGATTCAGGCATTTTAACACCTGTACGATCCAGATAGAATGATTCTCCTTTTACGTTCAGAATACGCAAAATGGGCTCCCGTTGTACGATGTGGATATTTAAACCACCGTTCATATCAGTGAACACTTTTGCCTTTTTAGCGAAGCGATCTGTCCCCAGTTTCTTTTCCAGAGCATCAATATGCAATGCATGAATCAAGGTGCCGGGGATCTTTTTTTCATCTCCATCTTCCCGGATTACCCGCAAAACGCGATTGCGATCAATGAATTGCAATTCGTTTTCAGGTTCGATATGAATGCTGACGGATGTACATTTAATGGCTGTTTCCTGTTTGTGTACAAAGGATAAACTAAGAACAAGTCCGCCAACGAGGAAAACCCACCCGATTACGATGAATACCTTTTTTGTTGTTTGCCAAAACCTGACTTTATCGAATGCCATTATAAGGACGGGGGGTTAATGAATTCAATAATTGACGAAGGGGTTCAACCAATTGATCGATATCGCCCGCACCTACAGTTATCAGCACTTCCGGGTTTTTTTGTGCAATGACTGAAAGGACATCTTCCCTGGCGCACAATGCTTTTTCAGGAGCAGAAATTTGTGTCAGTAACATGGCTGAACTTACCCCCGGAATAGGAAGTTCACGGGCAGGATAAATATCCAGCAACACAATATCATCTACAAGGCTAAGGCTTTTAGAAAAGCCTTCTGCAAAATCGCGTGTTCGGGAATATAAATGCGGTTGAAAAATGGCAGTAATTTTTCGTTCCGGATACATTTGTTTTACGGAAGAAAGAATGGCATTCAACTCTTCAGGATGATGCGCATAATCGTCGATAAATATTCTGTTTTGTTGTTGAATAATATATTCAAACCTACGCTTGACTCCTTTGAAAGTAGCCAGTCCGGTCCTTAATTCTTCCTCATTGATTCCTGCTTCCAGTGCTGCAACTGAAGCAGCAATGGCGTTCTCAACATTATGCAAACCCGGAATACCCAAATAAAGATTAGCGATTATTTTTTTCGCATAATGAAGATCAAAAAAGTATTGATCCTTGCTAATCCGGATATTTTCTGCATGAGCATCTGCATTCTCATGCAAACTGTAGGTAAGAATCCGATGCGATGCATTTTTGAGTGACCGGAGTATTTTGCTCAATTCCAGTTCTTGCTTAATAATTAACAAATCCCTTACCTGCGATGCATAAGCTGCAAATGAATCCAGTAAAGCGCTGTGTTCACCATAGATATCCAGGTGATCGGCATCGGTGGATGTGATGATGCCAATGGATGGATGCAAAGTCAGGAAGGATCTGTCGAATTCATCCGCTTCTACCACCATATATTGTTTCGATGGATCCAGATGGGCATTGCCGGTAAGGAGATTGGTTTGGTAATTGGTAGAAATGCCTCCGAGAAATGCAGCGCAACCCGTAGTACTTTGTTTTAACAAATGAGCAATCAATGTTGAAGTAGTAGTCTTGCCATGTGTTCCGGCAACTCCTATCGTACGATAAGCATCGGTTATCCATCCCAACACCTGCGAACGTTTAAGGAGGGTAAAGGTGTGTTGCTGAAACCAAAGGAGTTCCTGATGATCTTTGGGAATGGCTGGTGTGTATATAACCAATGTGCTTTCGGGCATCAATTGCAAGGATTCCAATTCGCTTCCCAGATCTGAATAATGTATTTCAATTCCTTCTTTGGACAATTCAAGCGTTAAGGGAGTTTGCGTTTTATCATAACCCATAACTTTTACACTACGCAAATGAAAATAACGGGCAATGGCACTCATACCGATTCCTCCGACACCCAAAAAGTAAACCAATTTTACAGTTGCTAAATTCATATACTCGATTCATGGATAAGTTTGAGTACCTCTTTTTCAATTCTACCTGCTGCATCGGGCATTGCAAACATGGCAATATTATTACGCAGCTGCGCCTGGCGCATAGGGTTGTTCATCAGGCTGATCAACTCAGGAATTAAAGCTGACCTTGCATCCTGATCGCGAACCATCAATGCTGCCTGTTGCTCCACCAAAGCCATTGCATTTTTGGTTTGATGATCTTCGGCTACATTGGGAGAAGGAACCAGGATAACCGGCTTTTTAACCTGAGCTATTTCAGCTATTCTCAATGCATCCGCTCTGGAAATGACCACATCTGCCGCAGCGTAAGCCAGGTGCATTTCATAAATAAACGATTGACAATTCACAGAACCTCCGGAATTGTTTTCTGAAATAATAAGTGTTTTTACCGGATCTAATCGTTGCCGGTTAAAATTTAAACCTGTTTGCCAGATTACCTGAACATGTTGTTGATGAATTTCATTTATGCCATTCAACATGCTTTCGTTAATGGTTCGTGCACCAAGACTCCCTCCAATTACCAAAACGGTTTTCTTCGATGAGTCTAAACCGAAATGGGTATATGCTTCTTTTTTGAATTGTTGAACATCAATTAAATCCTTGCGGATCGGATTTCCGGTTTTTACAATTTTACGTTCCGGAAAGAAACGTTCCATGCGATCATAAGCCACGCAAATGGTATTTACACGGTTACGGAGAATTTTATTTGTAATTCCTGCATACGAATTTTGTTCGTGAATAAGGGTTGGAATATCACGCATGGTTGCGGCATACAGCAATGCACCACTGGCATAGCCACCAAAGCCAATAGCCACATCGGGTTTATATTCACGCAGGATTTGGAGTGATTTCCAAACACTGTGTATGACTTTTAAAGGGAATAAGAAATTCTTTGGTGAGAGACTTCGTTGCAATCCACTGATCCAAAGTCCGATGATTGGGAAGCCGGCTTTTGGAACTTTTTCCATTTCCATGCGATCGCTGGCACCAACAAATAAAATTTCTGCATCGGGATGGCTTGAGCGAATAGCCTGTGCAACCGCAACGGCAGGGTATATATGACCTCCGGTACCACCACCGCTGACTATAAATTTTAATTTTTTAGATGTGTTCATGCAGGTTGTTCTTCCGTAATTTTATTTGACTGAGATTCCAGGTCTTCGTTTGGTTCATCCAGTTCAACATATCGGCTTACACTCATTATTACTCCGAACGCAACTGATGTGAGCAAAATGGAAGTTCCTCCTTTACTAATCAATGGAAGAGTTAATCCCGTTACCGGGAAAAAGTTTACTGCAACAGCCATATTAATCAGAGCCTGCAATACCAGCGAGAAACTCAAACCAACGGCAATTAATGCACCAAAGGCTTTCGGACTTTTCAGTACCATACGCATTGCCCGATAAAGAAAAAACATATACAACATCAACATGAGGATTGCTCCGATCAGTCCATACTCTTCTGCAATGATGGCATAAATAAAATCCGAATAGGCCTCCGGTAAAAAGTTTCTTTCCGTACTATTTCCCGGGAATTTCCCTACGATACCACCTGTAGCAATGGCTATTTTAGCATGATCATTTTGATAGGATTTATCCGAATCTATTTCTTGTTTGCCAAACGATTCTATACGGTGTTTCCAGGTGAGCAACCTACCTGTTCCGTGCAAGGATTTTTCTGGCATTGCAAACAACAACAGAAAAAGCAGCAACCCAACAACCGAAACTGTACCGCCAATCAACGCTAAGTGTTTTATTTTTACCCTGCCGATAAAGAGGATCAGCATACAAGTAGCAAACAGTACCAGCGCGGTCGAAAGATTTTCAGGTGCAATCAGCATACAGATTGCGGTAATATGACCCAGAATAGGAAGAAAGGATTTTTTGAAATCATCGATCGTATCTTGTTTACGAGCTAATTCGCGTGTAACAAACATAATGATGGCCAGTTTGGCAACATCAGAAGCCTGAAAAGTTATGCCAAGAATATTTACCCATCGGCGGGCTCCATTAATTTCGATACCGTAGATGAGGGTATAAATCAGAAGCGGGTAGGTGATCCACAACAGCAATTTTGAGATACCAATGAAATACTTGTAATGAATGGAATGAATAAACAGCATAACCAACACACCTGCAATCAATAGTCCTCCCTGCTGCAACAGATACAGTTCGACGCGACCACCGTTTTTAGCATACGCCAAAGCTCCGGTTGAACTGTATACAGCCAACAACCCCCAAAAGGAGAGGATAAATATGATCCCCCACATAAACAGGTCACCGCGTGGTTTTATTTTTTGCCAGGTATCCATTTCCTGTATTACAATTCTTTTACTGCTTTCTTAAACTGGCGACCACGGTCTTCGTAATTTTTAAATAAATCAAAAGAAGCGCAGGCCGGAGACAGCAGTACTGCTTCACCAATTCTACTTAGTTTTTTTGCAACATGTACCGCTTCATTCATGGAGGTGGTATTGACGATCATATCCACTTCGCTTCCGAATGCTTCATGCAGTTTACGATTGTCTAATCCCAGACAAACAATGATGCGGACTTTTTCCTTCACCAGTTCTTTCAGGGTTGAATAATCGTTGCCTTTATCAACACCACCGGCAATCCAGATGGTAGGTTTGTCCATGCTTTCCAGGGCATACCAGGCTGAATTTACATTGGTTGCTTTTGAATCATTGATGAATTCAACCCCGCCAATGGTGAGAACCGGTTCGAGGCGGTGTTCAACATTCTGGAAACTCATCAGGCTTTCGCGAATGGTTTCCTTGCGGATGTTGAGTACCTGGCCAATGATGGCCGCGGCCATAGAATTGTAACCGTTGTGACGGCCACGTAATGAAAGTTCGTTGGTATGCATGTTAAAAGGATTATGGGTTTCTGTGTTGAGGTCGACGGTGAGCATTCCGTCGGTAATAAAGGCACCGGGTTTTACCGGTGTGCCGAAAGAGAAAGGATACGATGTAGCTGAAACGGGATGTTTGGCTAAATGCTGAACGATGATTTCATCGTCGATACAATAAATAAAAATATCGTTGCTGTTTTGATTGCGCGTTATGCTGAATTTGGAATCGATGTACAATTGCATATTGTATGCATAGCGGTCGAGATGATCGGGTGTGATATTGAGCAAAACGGCAATGTCTGCTTTGAAGCCAAACATATCGTCGAGTTGAAAGCTACTCAACTCCAATACGTAATAATCGAAATTCCCATGCGCAACAAGACGTGCAAAGCTCTTTCCGATGTTTCCGCCTACCGCAACATTCAAACCCGCTTTATTCAATAAATAATAAACAAGAGATGTGGTAGTAGTTTTCCCATTGGTTCCGGTAATGGCAATGATTTTGGATCCGGTATAGCGGGAGGCAAATTCAATTTCAGAAATCACCGGAATATTTTTGGCAGCAGCCTGTTGAACTATTTCAGCAGTAGCCGGGATACCCGGACTCTTGATGATTTCACCGGCATTCAGAATTTTTTCCGGAGTATGTACTTGCTCTTCAAATGCAATTTGATGTTCAAGGAGCTCACTTTTATACGTATCAGGGATCTGACTAAGATCGCTTACAAATACATCGAAGCCCTGTTGCTTGGCCAGTATAGCCGCACCTGTGCCGCTTTCTCCACTTCCTAATATGACCAGTCGATTTTGCATTATCGTTTATCTGATCTTGAGTGTTAGGATGGTAATGATGGCCAGCATAATACCAATAATCCAGAAACGGGTTACGATTTTGGATTCGTGGTAACCACCCTTTTGATAATGATGATGTAAAGGTGCTATGCGGAACAACCGATGTTCACGTGCATATTCTATTCCGTGTTTACGTTTTTGGTATTTAAAATAGTAGACCTGTAAAATAACGGATACATTTTCGATGAGGAAGATGCCGCACAGAATAGGAATCAATAATTCTTTGCGTACCATCAGAGCAAATGTGGCCAGGATTCCACCCAATGCCAGACTACCGGTGTCGCCCATGAATACCTGAGCCGGGTAAGCATTGTACCAGAGAAAACCAACACATGCTCCAACAAATGCAGCAGCAAAAACCATCATTTCACCCAGGTTGGGGATATACATGATGTCGAGGTAGTTGGCAAAAAGAATGTTACCTGATATGTAGGCAAATAAACCTAAGGTGACTCCGATGATAGCCGATGTTCCAGCAGCAAGACCATCGATGCCATCAGTAATGTTTGCACCATTGGATACAGCGGTGATAATAAATATTACAATGATGAGATAGATCCAATAATTATAATCCTTGTACCCCTCGCCCATGAATTTCAGCAGATCGGCATAATCCAGTTCGGTTTGCTTGAAAAAGGGAATGGTTGTCGATGTGGAATGCACATCACGCGCCAGCAAGTCCTGATTGTCTATATGTGTTGGTTGTAAATTATTTTCTTTAATGAAGGACTCTGTAACTTCTCCCGGTTTATAAAATTCTCGGGTCTTTACATTTTCATTGTAGTATAAGGTTGTGGCAACAATAACTCCCAGTCCGATTTGACCGAGTATTTTAAATCTGCCTGCTAGTCCTTCTTTATTTTTCCGGAATACTTTAATAAAATCATCGATATAGCCGATTATACCCAACCATACTGTTGAAAGCAAAATCAGGAGGATGTATACATTTTCGAGACGGGCAAATAATAAGGTAGGAATCAGAATGGCACCAATAATGATCAGGCCTCCCATGGTGGGAGTTCCTTGTTTTTGTTTCTCTCCTTCCAGGCCCAAATTGCGAACGGTTTCCCCGATTTGTAGTTTTTTCAGCCAACCGATCAGGTTTTTTCCATAAATCATGGAGATGGTCAATGAAAGAATAATTGCCAGTGCTGCACGGAAGGAGATGTATTGAAACATTCCTGCTCCCGGAAGATCGAATCGTTGATCGAGATAATTAAACAAGTAGTATAGCATGGTTTATTTTTCCAATAGGTTGAACATTTCCATCAATATTTTTTTATCGTCGAAGGGCTGTTTCACTCCTGCGATTTCCTGGTAGTCTTCATGACCCTTACCCGCCAAAAGAATGATATCTCCTTTGCTGGCAGAACTTACAGCAGCTTTAATGGCTTCTTTACGATCAGTAATGCGTAAGGTTTTTTTGTAGTGAAGCGGTTTAACACCCTGTTGCATTTCATTGAGAATTTCTTCCGGATTCTCGTTACGCGGATTGTCCGAAGTGAATATTACACGGGTACTTAAGGTAGAAGCTATATCCGCCATAACCGGCCGCTTGGCTGCATCCCGGTTGCCTCCGCAACCCACAATAGTTATTACATCTTCGTTGCGCGTACGAATTTCGTTGATGGTTTCCAGTACATTTTTCAAGGCATCAGGGGTATGCGCGTAATCAATGATTCCGGTAATACCTCCATTGGAGCGAATGGTTTCAAAACGCCCTCTGGCACTTTCAAGCCGGCTGAGTGTAGTTATAATTTCGTGTTTACTTTTGCCAAGTAAGAAAGCTGTGCTGTATACGGCCAGCAGATTGTATGCATTAAAAAATCCAACCAGACGGAACCAGGCTTCTTCACCATCGATATGGAGCAACATGCCATTGAAATCGTTTTCGATGATGCGCGCTTTGAAATCAGCCATCGATTTCAATGCGTAGGTATAACGTGTTGCTTTGGTATTCTGCAACATCACCATACCATTCTTATCGTCTTTGTTGGTTAATGCAAACGAATCGATATTCTGGTTGTCGAACAGTTGTTTTTTTGCCCGGATATAATTTTCAAATGTGAGGTGATAATCGAGGTGATCGTGTGTGATATTGTTAAAAACGGTACCTGCAAAATGCAATCCGGTAATGCGGTGTTGTTCGATAGCATGTGAGCTGGCTTCCATGAAGCAGTATTCGCAACCTGCACTAACCATCTCTTCCAGCAACTCGTTGATGCGAATAGAATCCGGAGTAGTATGCGATGCAGGAATTACCGTTTCGTTGATCCGGTTCTCTACCGTAGAAAGCAACCCCGCTTTATGCCCCATGCTGAGAAACAAACGCTGCAACAAAGTGGCCACTGTAGTTTTTCCGTTTGTACCGGTAATGGCAACCAGTTTTAGTTGCCGGGAAGGATGCCCGTAAAATGCTGATGCAAAATGAGCCATCGCTTCCTGTGAATTTTTAACCCGGATATACACTACAGCAGGATCCAGATGAGACGGCAGTTTTTCACAAACGATACCCATTGCTCCTTTGGATATGGCATCTGCAATAAAATTATGCCCGTCGATTTGTGTTCCCCGAATGGCAAAATACAGTGAACCTTCTCCAACCTGTCTTGAATCAAAAGTTAAATGCAGACAGGAAACCTGATCATTGCCGGTCACCTCTGTTTCGATATGTTGTATTAATTCACGAATGATCATTTTATCCGAGTTGAAGGGTTACTACCATTCCTTTAGAAACAATTTGTCCGGCATTTATTGATTGTGATTTAACTTTTCCGGCACCATTGATTTTTACTTTCAATCCACGATTTTCCAACAGGTACAATGCATCGCGCAAACCCATGCCTTTAACATCCGGCATTTGTAGTTTTTGATGCGTGTATGATTTCAACATCACAAAATTGCCTGCAGTACTTCCGGTTGCCCATTCACTTCCGAATTCTTCGAGCGAATCAGTATTCCCGTGAGTTGAAATTTGAATGCGGTTTAAAATAACACTCAGGTCTTCGCGATTTCCAACAGTCAGATGTGGAATCTTCAGAGTTCCCGGTTGAACAGTAAAGCGTAATTCAGGATGCAACGATGTACTGTTGGCATAAACTTTATCAGCAATTTCTTTGAATACCGGACCTGCAACAGCGGAACCATAATACACCCCTTTTGATGGTGCATTAACCATGACCATACAGGTATATTTTGGATTATCGGCCGGGAAGAAGCCGCAGAAGGATGAACGGTAAACTTTGTTCTTATATCCCAACCGGCCATCTGCAACCAGAGCAGTTCCGGTTTTACCCGCCACTGTATAATTCGGATTTTTAAGATTATTGCCCGTACCATGTTCAACCACACCTTTGAGTGCGGTGTATAAATCTTTCAGGGTTGAAGGTTTGCAAACTTGCTCCACCATGGTCACTGTTTGAAATTGCTTTACCGGCTTCCCGGTCTTTAATATTTCTTTTACCAGCAGCGGTTTTACCATTTTCCCTTTGTTAGCAATAGCATTGTAAATGGTAGCAACCTGTAACGGTGTAACTTTAATTTCGTAACCAATCGACGACCAGGGTAGTGTGGTGCCATACCAGTCTTTATCACCTGGTTTTTTGATATGTGGTTTTCCTTCACCGGATAATTGAAAACCAATCGGACGCGTTAGTTTTAACCGATCCAGGTAGTTATAGAATTGCGTTGGATTATCTTTATAAGCTTCGTATACAGCTTTGGATATGGCTACATTAGACGATAATTCAAAAGCCTCTTTTAAGCTTACAATACCATGTCCTCCACGTTCCGAGTCAAACATCGTTGCTCTTGCGAAATATTTCTTTTCTCCCTTTTCAGTATCATAACGATCTTCGAGCGACGCCTTACCATCTTCCAGGAGAGCCATTAAGGAAATGAGTTTGAATGTAGAACCTGGTTCCAGGCTTTCTCCCACCGCGTAATTAAATTTCTCGGTATAGTTGCCTTCGCTCACTCGGGTTAAATTGGCTAACGCTTTAATTTCACCGGTACTTACTTCCATCAGAATGGCTGTTCCCCATTCGGCATCATTCAGAATCAGTGTTCGCATCAAAGCATATTCTGCAACATCCTGCAGATTTACATCAATGGTGGTTTGAATATCCAAACCGTTACGTGCTTCAATTTGAATGTCTTCGTCGTTTACCGGAATCCAGGTGCCACCGGCAATGCGTTGCATCACCCGTTTACCGGGTTTGCCAGAAAGTTCTTTGTTAAAAGCACCTTCAATCCCTACAGGTGCAATACCTTTTACAGAATAACCGATCGTACGTTCAGCCAGAAAATCAAAAGGTTTTTCGCGCCGGTTTTTTTCCTCAATGGTGAGACCGCCTTTGTATTTTCCCAAACGGAAAATCGGGAAGTTCTTCACTTGTTTCATTTCAGGATAGCTCACCTTTCGTTTGAGGAGGTAATACCGATCACCCCGTTTGCGTACGCCTTTTAATATGCGTTTGTAGTCTTCTTTACTGCGATCCGAAAAAATTTTGTTCAGGCAAAAGGCCAGAGAATCGACCTGATTTTCAAACAAATCATCTTCACGAAATCCGGGCGATTTTCCATCCAGCCGTAAGTCATAAATTGGTAGAGACGTAGCGAGCAAACTACCATCGCTTGAAAATATATTTCCCCTCGAAGGTTCAATGGTTTGTACTGAAGTGCTCAGGTCATCCGCCAGTGCACGCCATTTTTTCCCTTCTTTAAATTGAATGCGGAACAAATAGACAATGATTACCGCAGCCAGTGCGCACATAAGTGCATAGGCCGTATAGGTACGGATAAGAATAACCTTTTTTATATTAACCTGATTATTCGCCACTGGTAATTTTAATCGGAGGGGTGGTTAATTCTTTTATTCCGAGCGTATCCAATTTGGCTGCCACATTGGATTGTTTACTTTGGCTCATCAATTCACTGAGAATACTGATGTATTCGGAGCGCAACTCTTTTATTTCTTTGTTCAGCTGATCGGTATGGCGTACGATACGTTCGTTGTAATGAACATTCCAGATATGGATCAACAACAACAACACGATAAATAAGGCAAACGGAATTTGTTTCAACATCCATTCGTTTGAAATATTGAAATCAAAGTCGGCTACCTTACGAAACGTATTGGTCAGACGCGATGGCGCTTTTGGAGTTGCTTCCACCGGTTCTTCCAGTTCTTCCCGTTGTATGATAATTTTATTCGCCATGGATTCAGTTCGGGGAATTTTCTTTTCTTCGGGTTGCAATTCTGAGTTTGGCGCTGCGTCCACGGTTGTTGGATTCCAGTTCAACATCACCGGCAACGGTTGTTTTGCCAATGGGATCAAAGGGGCGCAGAATATTTCCGTAAAAATCTTTTTGGGTTACACCTTCCAGATTTCCCGTTTGCATAAAGTTTTTAACCAATCGGTCTTCCAGCGAGTGATAGCTCATCACAACCAACCGACCTTCAGCTTTGAAGAGATCAGGTGTTTGTAATAACAATTGCTTTAATACATCGATTTCATGATTCACTTCAATGCGTAAAGCCTGAAACACCTGCGCGTAGAATTTGTAATCCTTGAATTTAGGAGCAAACTTTCCGATGGCCTGTTTAAGTTCACCAACTGTTTTTATAGGCTGTGCGTTTCTGGAAATAACAATGGCTTTTGCAAGCTGACGTGAATTCTTCAATTCACCGAAGAGGTAAAATATATCGGCCAGGCGCGACTCATTGTAAGTATTTAAAACAGATGCCGCTGATATTTCCTGTGTGCGATTCATGCGCATATCCAGTTCAGCTTCGTCGAAACGAAATGAGAATCCCCTTTCATCGATATCAAACTGATGCGATGAAACACCCAGATCTGCCAGCAGTCCATCAACCGGAACCAATCCCTGGTATTGAAGATGATTGCTGAGAAAGCGAAAATTCTGATCGATAAAAATGAGACGTTTATCAGCTGGTAAGTTTTTACGGGCATCTTCGTCCTGATCAAAAGCAACCAGTTTGCCTTTTGCACTCAGGCGCTCAAGTATGGCTCTGGAATGGCCACCCCCTCCAAAAGTAACATCGACGTAAATACCATCCGGGTTAATGTTCAGTCCATCCAGACATTCCTGCAACATTACCGGCACATGGTACTCAGCCATCGCTTCTCCTTTCCTTGTGGGTCATTACATCCTCTGCCAGTGCCGAGAAATCAGCAGGCTCTTCGCGTAACATTTTTTCATACGCCGCTTTACTCCAGAGTTCTATTTTATTGCCATAAGCAAGCAACATTACATCTGTTTTTATTCCGGCGTATTCGAGCTGAGGTTTTGGGATCAGAATGCGGGATGCTGCATCCATCGTTAACTGACTTGCACCACGTAAAAAATAACGTTTAAACTCCCGCTCTTTTTTGATGTAATCGCTGAGTTTATTGATTTCTGTGGCAATCAGGTTCCATTCATTGGCGGGGTACAACACACAGCATTTCTCAAATCCGCGGTTAATAAACAGGTTGTTTTTAGCGGCTTTGGGAAACTGTTTTTTTAACGCAGCCGGAATGATAAGCCTTCCTTTGGCGTCGAGTTTACATTCATATTCACCGTGCAATTGAGCCACTTTTTTTGTCCTTTTCGAGTGCTAAAGTAAAAACAAAAATCCACTTTTCTCCACTTTCCCCCACAATGTGGAAAAGTTGTGTTCTTTTAGGATTTAAAATGGACTGAAACATTCAAGCCGGTTTAATACAAAAAGGCAGAAGAATTATACGCTGGAGGTGATGCTTTTATGTCTGAGAATAGAATAGAATTGCAGAACATCAACAATGAGTTGCGGTGCATTGTATCTCAGTATTATTGAATGTCATTTTCAGAAGAGGAGGCTGATAAACAATGAATATGCGCATTGGTTACATTTCAATGACGTAAAAATGACTGTAAATCCATTAATACTATCAGGTTAGGGGATGGGAAACAGTTATATTTGGGTAGCACAAATAGCCAGAAACATGCATCTATTAATGAACCTCTTTCAGCCCAATGCATATATTGATCCCGTATGCGGATATGCGCATTTTTCGTTCTGGTCAGGAACAGCAGAATGGAATAATGCCGGACCTTATATAATTCCTATTGAGGAAGACCGTTCACCCGGACAGGCAGAAAAAAATCAGAATGATTTTGAGCCAACTTTCGCAAATCCTTTCAAGCAGCAGTAACTGATAGCTGAGAGTAATTTTCTTTAATACGTTGTTACCTATTTGTATTAAAGATTGAATGAATCGTATGTCAGGATATTAATTACGATGATGTCAAGAGCTAATGCGGTATCCTGTAATACAATTTCAGGTGTGACCTGGTACTGAAGTTAAGCGTCAAGGAAGTTTCATCATCCAGAGGTTTACCAAACCAACATAGTCTGGTTCCGCTCTATATAATACACTAGGAATTCTTTTCACCGAGAATAAATTACAAATGGTTAAAGCCATATGGGATCGGATATACTTTAAGGTGTTTTGCTTCAGAGACAAACCAGGCATCACCCTGTTGTATGATTCCTGTTTCCGGATGAAGTTTCCGCAATAAATCGGAATTGCTTCTTATTGCGTACAGCGCCGGATAAAAATTATCTATTAAAATTTGTATAGATTTAGCAGGTTAAATCTATATTCCCGTTTCAATAATGCAGATGACAGAGAGGGAAAGAGAATGCCTGTGTTGAATAGTGACCGGATTTATATCATTGGATTTATGGGTTCAGGGAAAAGTACCCTGGGCAGGCGTCTGGCAAAAGTATTGGGGTATAATTTTATAGATACAGACCAGATTATTGAAGAACAGGTGGGTATGAGTATTTCAGAATTATTCCGGCAGGCAGGCGAAAAATCATTCCGCGAAATGGAGACCCGCATTCTCAGAGAAACCACTTTATCCGGCAAAGCGGTTATAGCAACAGGTGGTGGAATGCCTTGTTCTGACGAACATATCTTGCTGATCAATACGCATGGGATAAGCATCTACCTCGAAGCCAATAGTGCATTTTTAAAGCAGCGACTGTTGCAGGGTAAACGTCAAAGACCGCTTATGGCAGGGGTTACCGAGGATGAGATGGAAGGGAAAATTAAAAAGCTATTAAATGACCGGGAACCCTTTTATAAGCAGGCTCATTATACTATTCCATTGCCTGTTGAATCGGTGGAAACACTAATAAAATCAATAGGTTTGGGGGGTTAGCGCCCGCTCAGGTAATGGTCGAATCCTTGTGAGTCCCCGTAAATGTTGACAAGGTGTGAAAATAATTCAAATGATTTTTTTTCAAAAACTTGATGGATCGCTTGTTTTATTCAACACCTTTCCTAAGTTTGTTAGAGTAATAACCAATCTATTAATAACACAATTACTATGAACAAGTCAGATTTAATCGACAAGATGGCAAACGATGCCAAGTTAACTAAAGTTCAAGCTGCTGCTTCTTTAGATTCTTTTATGGCTGCAACACAAGGTGCGCTGAAAAAAGGAGACAAAGTAATCCTCGTTGGATTTGGAACCTTCTCAGTAACTAAACGTTCAGCCCGTAAAGGACGTAACCCGCAAACCGGGAAAGAAATTAACATCCCTGCAAAAAAAGTTGTGAAATTTAAAGCAGGTGCTGGTCTTCAAGGAAAAATCAAATAAGGTTTTCCCTTCAAGTGGAAAAACCTCTTCAGCAATGAAGAGGTTTTTTTTTGCCCATTTCATTAGCGTAAAAAAAACTTGTTACCTTGAATGTTGTTCCCGAAATTTTCATAAATAAATTAGCATCATGAAAAGTGAATCTGTGAAATTTATAAATGTTGATCAGTACATAGAAACCTTCCCTGTCGATGTGCAGAAGCTGTTACAAGAATTGCGCAACACGATACGTCAGGCTGCGCCCAATGCCGAAGAGTGCATCAGTTATAATATGCCGGCCTATAAATTAAATGGAGTATTGGTATATTTTGCCGGCAATAAAAAGCATATCGGTTTTTATCCTATACCGTCGGCCATCGAGCATTTCAGTAAGCAGCTGTTAAATTACACTACTTCAAAAGGAGCTATTCAATTTCAGATCGAAGAGGGAATTCCCAAAAGGCTGGTACAGGAAATTGTAAAGTTCCGTGTAAAGGAAAATCAAGCGAAGCTTTTAAAAAAGTAATAAATGCGAGCCTGTTTGAAGGTGAGTAAATTAGAAGATCCTTGCGGTATTAACTAAATGCATTAAATATAACCCAACTGCTGATATACGCAAGTGCAGTGAGGTAAGCAAATTGAATGAAGGTCCATTTCCAGCTGCGGGTTTCTTCATGTACAACAGAAATCGTACTCATACATTGCAAAGCAAAGGCATAAAAAATCATCAGCGATAAAACCGTGGCCATCGAAAAAACCGGATTACCGGTTGCCGGATTTATTTCGTTGCGCATCTTAACCCGAATACTTTGAAGGTCACCAATATCAGACCCAACACTGTAAATGGTGCTCATGGTTCCCACAAATACTTCCCGGGCTGCCAGTGATGTGATCAGGGCAATCCCTATTTTCCAGTCAAAACCCAACGGACGAATGACCGGTTCCATCCAATGTCCGAATTGTCCGGCATACGAATTTTGTAATTTCTCTGCATCCTTCATGGCAGCAAGTTCTTCGATCGGGTGTGTATTGGCAGGGTCGGTAGCCAGTTGCAAATATTTGGTTTCGATATGTTGCATGGTATCGTTCGGTCCAAACGACGCCAAAGCCCACAATATGACAGACACGGCAACAATAATTTTTCCTGCTCCCCATACAAAGGCTTTTCCTTTTTCGTACAACGTGATGAGCATATTGCTCAGTACCGGAAGTTTGTATCCTGGAAGCTCCATGATAAAATAATTTTTCTCACGGGTTTTTATAAATAACTGAAAAATAAATGCACTGATCAGGACTGCAACAAATCCAATGAGGTACATAAACATCAATACAATACCATGCAGGTTGAAGGGTCCCCAACGCATGTCTTCAGGAACCAACATGCCAATCAATAAGGTGTAAACCGGTAAGCGGGCCGAGCAACTCATCAACGGAATAACCAAAATGGTAATCAGGCGTTCTTTTTTGTTTTCAATACTGCGCGATGCCATGATACTCGGAACTGCGCATGCCATACCGCTGATTAAGGGAACAATGGATTTACCGTTCATTCCGAAAGGGCGCATAATACGGTCCATGATAAATCCGACACGTGCCATATACCCTACATCTTCCAAAATTGCAATGAATGCAAAAAGTATAATGATCTGTGGAAGAAACACCATTACACCGCTCAGTCCTGCTAAAATTCCACTTACAATCAGATCATTTAAAATACCGGCAGGCATGGTTTGCTGAATCCAGTGTGAGGAAATGTAAAAGCCGTCTTCTACCCATTGCATGGGATAACTGCTCCACGAAAAAATAGCCTGGAAAACAAAAAATAATAAGCTTAAAAATATAACTAATCCCCAGATACGGTGCGTAAGAATTTTGTCGGCTTGCTGGGTTATAGAACGGAGTTTGGTTTGCCCTTTTTCTTTGCGTGAAATGCGTACAGCCTGATCAATGGTATGGTAACGTTTCAGTACTTCTGTTTCCTGAAATTTATGCGCATCGAACTGGTATTTGATAAAACAATCGCGGATGGCATCGGCTTTTGGAGTCAGCAATTCGCGGGCATTGATGGCAAATTGCAAGGCAGCATACCGGTTTTTCTTATCGGTAATTTCGCATACTTCATTCAGAAATGCTGGTTGAAGTGCATCCAGTGAAAAGAAGGTTTTCTTCTGATAGTTGGCCGTATCGACTAAAAATGTTTTTAACTCACTGATCCCTTTTTTCTGACGTGCATTGATAGGAATTACAGGAATACCCAATTCTGCCGAAAGCAATTCGATATTGTAAAAAATTCCGCGACGGGCGGCTACATCCATCATGTTTAAAGCCAGGATCACCGGTATACCCAAGTCGGCAACCTGTGTCATCAACAGTAAATTTCTTTTCAGGTTGGAGGCATCGGCAATAAAAAGTACGATATCCGGAGAACCGGTTTCGGTTTTATTGCGCAGCATTTCATATGTAACCAACTCATCAGCCGACTTCGGATATAAACTATAAGTACCCGGCAGATCGATGAGCTGTGCTTTTACAAGCGGACTTAAGCGACAAGAACCTGTTTTCTTATCAACGGTGGTTCCCGGAAAATTGCTCACTTTCTGATTTAAACCGGTCAGGGCATTGAACAGCGATGTTTTTCCGCTGTTTGGATTACCTACCAATGCTACCGTTATTTCCTGTTTCAATCTATTTAAGCTTAATGTCTACCAGTGCTGCATCGTTTATGCGCAGGCACATCTTATATTCACCTACACGAATTGCAATCGGATCGCCAAAAGGAGCAATATTTTCCAGTTCGACTTCTTCTCCGGGCAATAAACCCATTTCGAAAAGCTTCAGCAATAAATCTTCCGATTGTATCTGACAGACTTCTGCCACCTGACCAAATTGTAATTCCGATAACTTCATGAAAGTGCAAATTTAAGCACCCCCAGTCAATTATTGATGAAAATGATTTTATTTAGCAGTTCATGAAAAAGCCTTTTATCAGTGGATTTACTATCGTTCGCAATGCCGTTAAATTCGATTATCCTATTGTAGAATCCATACGCAGCATTTTACCGATGGTCGATGAATTTGTGGTAAGTGTGGGGAACAGCGAAGACAATACACTGGAATTGATTCAGGCTATTGATTCACCGAAGATTCGCATCGTACAATCGGTGTGGGACGACAGTTTGCGGGAGGGTGGACGTGTTTTGGCCGTTGAAACCGATAGGGCATATAAACATATTTCTGCAGAAGCCGATTGGTGTTTTTACCTGCAAGCCGATGAAGTGGTACATGAGCAATATCATCCTGCTATACTAAAAGCGTGCGAAACATATTTAGCGGATAAACGCATCGAAGGACTTCTGTTTGGATACAAACATTTTTACGGCAGTTATGATTATATCGGCGATTCGCGGAAATGGTACCGTACCGAGATCCGCATTGTGAGGCATGATCCGGGGATTACCAGCTTCCGCGATGCACAGGGTTTTCGCCTGCATAACCGGTTGATGCGGGTGAAGCCGATAGATGCCTTTATTTATCATTACGGTTGGGTAAAAGATCCGCGCAGTCAGCAAGCCAAACAGGAACAGTTTCACAAAATGTGGCACGATGATGACTGGATGGAGAAAAATGTAGCCAAGGCTGATGCCTATGATTACTCGCTGGTAGATTCACTCAACCGATTTGAAGGAACGCATCCGGCTGTGATGGAAGATCGGCTCAAACGCATGCACTGGACGTTTGAATACGACCTATCGAAAAAGAAATTCGATTTTAAGAATTGGTTGTTGTATTTAATCGAACGCCTGACGGGCAAGCGTTTGTTTGAATACAAAAACTACAAAGAAATTTAAACAGATGAGCCGGAAGGCTTACTGTACTGCAGCTTTCGACAAACGTTTGCGGTCTGTTTCGTTCAGTAAAATTTTACGGAGGCGCAGGTTTTTCGGGGTAACTTCAACATACTCATCGCCCTGAATATATTCCATACATTCTTCCAGAGAGAAATCAACTTTTGGTGCAATACGGGTTTTATCGTCGGTGCCTGATGCACGCATATTGGTCAATTGTTTTGCACGAATTGTATTTACAACCATATCATCCGGACGAATATTTTCGCCGATGATTTGACCTTCGTAAATTTCATCACCCGGTTCAATGAAAAAGCGTCCGCGATCCTGCAATTTATCCAAAGAATAAGCAGTAACCAGACCTTTTTCTCCGCTGATCAATACACCGGAAATGCGGTGAGAAATATTTCCTTTCCAGGGTTCGTAACCCTTGAAACGGTGCGCCATGATGGCTTCTCCGGCAGTTGCAGTCAATACATTATTTCTTAATCCGATGATCCCACGTGCTGGAATCGAGAATGCCAGATGTTGCAAATCACCTTTGGGTTCCATCACCATCAATTCACCCTTGCGCTGGCTCACCAGTTCAATTACTTTACCTGAACTTTCTTCCGGTACATCCACGGTTAAATATTCCATTGGCTCGCATTTCTGTCCGTCAATTTCCTTGATGATTACGCGGGGCTGTCCCACCTGGAATTCATATCCTTCGCGGCGCATGGTTTCAATCAGAATGGATAAATGCAGGATGCCACGTCCGTATACCAGAATCGAATCCGGTGAGGCGGTATCTTCCAAACGCATGGCCAGATTTTTTTCCATTTCCTTTTCCAACCGTTCACGCAAGTGTCGCGAGGTTACGAATTTACCTTCCTTACCAAAGAAGGGCGAGTTGTTGATCGTAAACAACATGCTCATGGTTGGTTCGTCGATGGAGATAGGTTTTAATCCTTCCGGTTTTTCAAAATCGGCAATGGTATCACCAATTTCAAAACCTTCAATTCCAAATACGGCGCAAATATCTCCGGCAAAAGCTTCTTCTACTTTTAAACGGCCCAAACCTTCAAACGTATACAATTCTTTTACGCGTGATTTTTGAATGGAGCCTTCGCGCTTCACCAGACTGATGGGTTGATTTACCTTGATGGAACCGCGCAGCAAACGTCCGATTGCAATCCGTCCGGTAAAAGATGAATAATCCAGGGAAGTAATTTGCATTTGCAGGTTACCTACTTCCACATGCGGTGGAGGGATTTGCTCTAAAATATCGTCGAGCAACTGGGTGAAATCCGTTGTTGGATTTTTCCAGTCGCGTCCCATCCAACCCATTTTGGAACTTCCGTAAATGGTATGGAAATTTAATTGTTCTTCGGTTGCGTCAAGATTGAAAAACAATTCAAATACATGATCGTGTACTTCATCGGGACGGCAATTCGGTTTATCTACCTTATTAATAACTACAATCGGTTTTTTGCCCAAAGCCAGAGCCTTATGTAAAACAAAACGCGTTTGCGGCATCGGACCTTCAAAAGCATCCACCAGCAGCAATACGCCATCGGCCATGTTGAGCACACGCTCTACTTCACCTCCAAAGTCGGCGTGACCGGGAGTATCGATGATATTGATTTTGGTATCTTTATAGCGAACGGATACGTTTTTGGCCAGAATGGTGATTCCGCGTTCGCGTTCCAGGTCATTATTATCGAGGATTAGGTCTCCAAATTGCTGATTATCACGAAATAACTTCGTTTGGTGGAGAATTTTATCAACTAAAGTGGTCTTCCCGTGATCTACGTGAGCGATGATGGCTATGTTTCTGATTTTTTGTGGCATTATACTTGGAAAATGAGGCGCAAAGGTAAGACAACGAGGCCGAACAAAAAACAATTAATTGATTATTTGGCCGTTAATTCAGTAACTTTGTATTGTAATGCGTAAATTATTCTCCATAGGACTCATATTTATGCACCTCTTATCGGGTGTAGGCTTATTTGCTACGGTTCATTATTGTGGCAATACTATTACCCAATGGAGCTGGATAGAGGAAGAAACCGATAATTGCTCTTGCGACAGGGTGAAACGTGAGGACTGTTGCAGCGATGTGAGGATTCAATCGCAGGTAATTTCGGAATCTACTGCAGCGCAAAGTCTTAAAGTTGAACGCAATCCGGTTAAACAGCTCTTTCAGGTTTTTGCACAGCCGGTTTATGCATTGGCAGCAGGTTCCACTATACACAAACAGACGATATCTTTAACAGACGATCATCGAGCGGGGCAATTAAATATATTGCGCCATGTGGTTCTACGGATTTAACTGCAATGCCTCTGAAAGACATATGCATAAGTTAAATCCATTTTACATGAACAAAAAAATCATTCTCTTCTTTCTGTTGCTGATTCCGGCAATGCTGGTACGGGCGCAATTGACGTTCCCGAAAGGAACGGTATTGCATCTGAATACCAATAAAGCATTTCTGTATCCTGAAACCGGCATTTATTTTAATACCGGTATCAACAAGGTTACAGATTACCGCTGGTATAAAATGCCTGAAGACTCGCTGGATGCGCGTTGGGATTTTCAGGCATGCATGAATGGAGATTGCAAAATCGGGTTACCGGCAGAAGGAGATTTTATAACCGACTTCGGGCTCAACGATACAACCGGTTTTATCATGTTTCATGTAAATACGGGAGGATTTAGCGGAAAATCGAAATTGAGTTACCGCGTGGCCCATAAATCTGATACTGCAGATCAAGCTGTAATGGAATACAATATAACGTATACCAATACTACAGGAATCTCTGATCAACACGCAACATCATTTTTCAATGTTTATCCGAATCCCGCAATCGAAAAACTGTACATTGTTTTATCAGAGCAAGTAACCGGAACCTATAGCCTGTTTAGCTCAGACGGCAGGTTAATTACCAGTGCAACCTTATCGGAGGCACCGGTTCATATACTGGTTACTTCATCATTAGAAGCAGGAATTTATTTCCTGCAGATTCAGTCTGATCATTTTGTAGAAAACAAGCGAATCATAATCGCTCATTAAAATATTCAATCATGAAAAAATTCTTATTTATAGCCTTTGTTTCAACCATTCTTATGGCCTTTGCCTTTCCGGTACCTCCTGTAAAAACAACGTTTAAAGTTTCAGGAAACTGTGGAATGTGTAAAGAACGCATCGAAGTGGCGCTGGATCAGAAAGGGGTGAAAAGTGCCGAATGGAATATCGATTCCAAGGTGCTGGAAGTAATTTATGTTCCGGAAAAAGTAACCATCGAACAGATCCACCATTATGTGGCTTCGGTAGGTCACGATACCGACAAGGAACTGGCACCGGATTCGATATACAAGCAACTTCCCGATTGTTGCCAGTATCGCGAACATCCGAATACGCACCACGACTAATTTTCAGATCATCTTATGAAAATCAGATTGTTATTCACCCTTATTGGGGTGATAATCGGCGTTGCTCAGAGCTTTGCCCAAACAGGCAATACGCTGAAAGGTATTGTGGTTGAAACCGACGAGAAAGGAAATATCATTCCGATACAGGGAGCAACTGTGATGTGGATCAATACCTCTATCGGAACAACTACCGATGCCAACGGAGTATTTTATATCCCTACAACCGATCGTACCAAGCGTCTGGTTGTAGGCTATGTCGGATTTAAAACCGATACCATTTTTGTTCCGAACCTGAATTATGTACGTGTGGTTTTGATCAGCAAGAATCGCCTGAACGAGGTGGATATTGTATATCAACGCAAAGCAACTGAAGTCAGTTACCTCGATCCCTGGAAAACGACCATTATGAACGAAAAGGAATTGTTCAAGATGGCCTGTTGCAATCTGGCCGAAAGCTTTGAAACAAATCCTTCGGTGGATGTTGCATTTACCGATGCCGTAACAGGAACGCGGCAGATTCAAATGCTTGGATTATCCAGTCAATATACCCAGGTCACACAGGAATATGTTCCTTCGGTGCGTGGATTAGCTACAAATTATGGATTTACGTATACTCCCGGAACCTGGGTAAATTCTATTCAGGTAAGCAAAGGAGTAGGATCGGTGGTGAATGGTTTTGAAAGCATCTCCGGATTGATCAATACCGAATTGCATAAGACAGATGTGAAAGACAAAGTGTATCTGAATTTGTATGCCAGCGAGGGCGGACGATATGAAGTGAACCTGATATTGGCCCAAAAACTGGGGGATAAATTCTCGCACAGTTTTATGACCCATGCCAGCACCATCAACCAGCGCGCGGATCACAACCACGACGGGTATCTGGATAATCCCCTGGGCGATCAGTGGAATGTATTGTACCGTTGGAAGCTGGATGCTGCAAAAGGTATTTCAACACAAGGGGGAATCCGGATTTTGCGGGATGTGAAAATGGGAGGGATGTTAAATTTCAACAATAAACTCGATACGCAAATGGCCGCTCCGATGTATGGAACCCGGGTGATATCAGAACGTAAAGACGGATGGCTGAAATTCGGATATACTTTTTCGAAGAAGGTTTACAAGAGTATAGGCATACAAGTTGCAGGATCGCTGCAGGATTTTGATTCGTATTTTGGATTCAATACCTATACCGGTAAGCAACAAAGTCTGTATGGAAATTTTATTTACCAAAGTATCATTTACAGTTCGGATCATAAATTCCGTGCAGGTTTCAGCAATCAAACCGATGTGTACGACGAATCCCTGTTTAATTATGGACAGCATGATTTTAAACGCAAAGAAATTGTAAGTGGAGGATTTTTTGAGTACACCTTTTCGCGTTCAGAAAAATTTACCGCAGTGGGTGGTATTCGTCAGGATTACAACAATCTGTTTGGCTGGTTTACTACACCACGTTTGCATATCCGTTATGCACCGAGTACATCGTCGGTATGGCGGATTTCTGCTGGTCGCGGACAACGCACAGCCAATGTACTGGCCGAGAATACCGGCATGCTGGTAAGCGCACGCCGTTTTGTATTTACATCGGATTCGAACCGTTATGCTTATGGATTCCAACCTGAGGTAGCCTGGAATTACGGATTGAATTTTACGCATGAGTTTAAACTGAATTACCGGCGCGGTATTTTTACACTGGATTATTATTATACTGATTTTGTGAATCAGGTAGTAGTAGACCGTGATGCCAATACACAGCAGGTAATTTTTTCTAACCTGAATGGCAGCTCCACTTCCAACAGTTTTCAGGCGCAGGTAGATTATGAAATTCTTCGCCGGTTGGATATGCGTCTGGCATATCGGTTTTACGATGTGAAAACACAATACCAAACCGGATTGTTGCAGGTTCCGCTGATTGCACAAAATCGTGCGTTTGTGAATCTGGCTTATGCCACCAAATCCAAATGGAGTTTTGATGCCACCTGGCAATGGAACGGAGCCAAGCGTTTGCCTTCAACCAGTTCCAATCCGGATGGAAAAAAGCTTAGTGATTATTCGCCCAATTTCAGTGTGGTCAGTTCGCAAATAACCAAAGCCTTTAAAAAGCCACGTTTGGATGTTTACGCGGGCGTTGAGAATATTTTTAATTTCAAACAATTGCATCCGATCATCGACGGGCACCATCCGTACAGTTCCTATTTTGATGCGAGCATGGTTTGGGGGCCGCTGTTTGGGAGGATGACTTATGTGGGATTGAGATTGAAGATTTAGTTAATCGTTATTTGTTATTGGTTAATGGTTATTAAGCAGAGGCTACCGGGTTAGCTACTTTGTACTTCGTAATTTGTAATTATGTAACTATGTAATTGTGTTCGTTCCAAAGACAAATTTTCCTTATCCGAAAGCAGTTATTGTTTTTTTGAGAACTGGTTATTTGTCATTGAGCAATAGTTCGCTGGTTAGCTAATTCGTACTTTGTAATACGTAATTGGTTATTTGTTAATGGTTATTGGGTTATTAGTTATTGAGTAAAAGTTCTCTGGTCAGCTACTTCGTACTACGTAATTTGTACTTCGTAATTGAGTTAGTGAGGGGCATGACCCCATGTTTAGCTATCTTTGCCATTATGCCTCGCATCCTCGCTATTGATTATGGAACCCGTCGCGTGGGGTTGGCTGTTACCGACCCCATGCAACTGGTGGCCAATACCCTGACCACCTTGCCGGAAAAGGAAGTGCTGGCCTTTTTAAAAAAGTATGTGGTCGAAGAGGATGTGGTAACCCTTGTGGTTGGAAAACCATCGCGCATGGATGGCTCTGATACCCACGCTTCTCTTCCCGTAGAAAAATTTGTAACTTTGCTGCGCCAAACTTTTCCGCATATTCCTGTTCAGCAAGTGGATGAACGCTTTACATCCCGCATGGCACAACAATCATTGCTGGATATGGGTATGAAGAAAAAGGACCGGCAAAATAAGGGGAATGTCGACCAGGTGAGTGCAGCTATTATTCTGCAAACCTGGATGGAGATGAACCGTTAACCGATAAACTTTTAATATGATTTTACCAATACTGGCATACGGAGATCCTGTATTACGCAAAAAGGGTGTGAACATTGATCACAAGTACCCGAAGTTGAACGAACTGATTGAAAATATGTTCGAAACCATGTATGCTTCGCGGGGTGTAGGATTGGCCGCACCGCAGGTAGGTAAATCGATCAACCTGTTTGTGATCGACACCGCGGCGTTTGAAGACGAAGAACAACCACCTATGAAAAAGGTTTTTATCAATGCCGAGATTGTGGAAGAAAGTGGTGATGAATGGGAATTTGAAGAAGGCTGCCTGAGCATTCCCGGAATTCGTGAAAATGTGTGGAGGGAAGATACATTGGTATTGCGTTATCAGGACGAAAATTTCCAATCCTTTGAAGAAACTTATACAGGTCTTGCAGCTCGAGTGATTCAACATGAATACGATCATTGCATAGGCAAATTGTTTGTGGATCATCTGACGGAACTCAAAAAACGTTTGCTCAAAAACAGGCTGATGCGCATTTCGAAAGGGGATGTGGAAGTAAATTATAAGATGAGGTTTCCGGTTAAATAACAAGGATCCTGTTTCAATAAATATTTTAATTGGCTTACATATATTGTAATTCACGGACTGCAAGTCAGCGAAAACGGAGATACAAAAAAATCCCTAACATCATTTTGAAAGGATAAGGCTGAATGTAGCAGGATGCCGCGCGAGGGATTGCCCTAAAGGTAAGCGAGCGCATCCTTTATGGGGAAAGCCCGCAGCGCAGCGAGGACTTGGAACGAAAAGCCCGACCCCTGAAGTAAAGCGCGTGAGATGTGTATTAAATAATAGTTTAATTGTGGCGCATACTTCAGGGGTCGCGTCCAAATAAAAAAACTTTTGAACTTGAAGTGGGATTGTGGGTGCCTCAACAATTCGTTGAAGGCCTTCAGATGGTATAAAATAAAGATCTACGTTAACGTAGTTCAACAAACTTATCTCCCTAAATACCGGCCAACAGACACCCCTATAAACGGAATATAAGCGGGTGTGAAATCATCTTTTACCGCAGATTTTAAATGGATCGGAGGTGTAATACCGCCACGCCAAATGAATTTTCCGTTTTTGGAATACATCCGGATTCCAACCCGGGGTATAATAAACAAGGCACTGGAATTCCTGTTTACTTCTCCACTCATCAAATAGGTTAGTCCTATTCCTGTTTCAAACAAAATTCTATCAGAACCTCTCAGGTAATTGAGCCCACCTGTAAAGCCGGTTAAGATTTGATCATTAAATGGTTTGCCCTTAAAAAACCATCCGGAAGCACCAAGACTGAAACAAAGTGCATTTGAGTTTTTATTTAGCAATGCGGTTTCAATTGTTCCTGAAAGTAGCATTCCAGTGCCCAGCAATTCAATGTGAATTGTATATCCTTTCAGTTGTTCATGCTGTGCACATACCTGAAACGAATTCAAAGTCTGATAAAGTAGAATTAATGCGGTTACGGTTCTTATCATTAGTTGTGCATTTAGTTCCAACATCTAAACAACTGCACGCGAGTAAGAGCTGTTAATAGTTCAACAAACTTTCCAGTTTCACTGCAACTTTATCGGCATTGGGAAGCATTTCGGCTTCGAGACCCATATTGAGCGGAACGGCCGGAATATTTTTTGATCCAATGGTTGAAACCGGAGCATCGAGGAATTTGAAACAGGTTTGTGCAATACGTCCGGCCAGTGATTCAGCAAATGAATTCAACAAAGCTTCTTCAGTAACCACCAAACATTTTCCATGGCGTTGAACGGCCTGCATGATCGCCTCTTCGTCGAGCGGTTGCAGCGAACGCAGATCCAGCACTTCAACACGTCCGGGGAATTGTTTGGCTGCTGTTAAACTCCAATACACACCCATGCCCCAGGTAACAATCACACAACTTTCTCCATTGTCAATTGCTTCTGCTGACGCATGTAAAACAGTATTGGCTTTTCCAAAAGGCAGCACATAATCTTCGTCGGGTTCGATGCATTTGGCAGCTTCGGTTCCAGGATTTTTACTCCAGTACAATCCTTTATGTTCGAGCATGATTACCGGATTGCCATCGTAATAAGCAGCCTTCATCAACCCTTTCATATCGGCGGCGTTGCTGGGATATGCGATCTTAATTCCTTTCAGGGTTAACAAGGTAGATTCGATGCTTCCGCTGTGGTAGGGGCCACCGCCTCCGTAAGCACCAATCGGAATGCGGATGACGGCACTCACAGGAAATTTTCCCATGGTGAGGTAAGAAGATTTGGTGATCTCGCATACGAGTTGATTTACACCGGTCCACACATAATCGGCGAACTGAATTTCTACAATCGGCTTCACACCGGCTGCACTCATTCCTACGGTTGAACCTACGATATAGGCTTCCTGAATAGGAGTATTGAATACACGGTCGTTTCCATATTTTACTGCCAATGTAGCCGCTTCGCGAAATACACCGCCAAGTCGAGCACCCACATCCTGTCCGTAAAAAATACATTCGGGATGTTTCGCCATCAATTCATCCACGGCATGCAAAGCAGCATCCACCATCAGGGTGGGTTCTTTGCCTTCAGGGGTGCGATTTCCTTTTTCTATTGGTGCACCGCTGGGCGCAAAAATATGATCTTCTACGGTTGACGGAGCAGGATCTGCAGAATCGACAGCTTGTTTAAATTGTTGAGCTACTTTATTGGCGGCATCGGTTTCAATATCGTTGAGCTCCGGTTCGGTTAATCCGATTTTACGCAATAGGGCACGCAATAAAGGACCCGGATCCTGCTTACTGTGCTTCTCCAGGTTTTCATCGGTGCGGTACCATTCTTTGCGTACTCCGGAAGTATGATGTCCCAGCAACGGAACATGCGCATGAATGAGCATGGGTTTGCGTTTGCGGCGTACATAATCCAGGGCACCGGCAAAACCCTCATAGCATTCAATAAAATTGCTGCCATCGAGTTGGATCCGTTTCAAGCCTTTGAATCCTGCTGCATATTCATAAGCATCCATGGCGCGCATTTCATCGCCGCTTGCACTGATGCCCCAATCGTTATCCTGCACCAGGTAAATGATGGGAAGTTCTTTGAGCACGGCCATCTGAAAAGCTTCCGAAACTTCGCCTTCGGTAATGGATCCATCGCCGAATGAACATACTACAACAGGGAATTCGTTTTTATTTCCCAGTCCCTGACTTTCTTTATACGCTACACCATGCGCAATACCCGTTGTAGGTATAGCTTGCATGCCCGTGGCACTGCTCTGGTGCGGAATGCGGGGAAACCCTTCGCGTTTCAAACTCGGATGCGCATAGTAGGTACGTCCGCCCGAAAACGGATCTTCGGCTTTGCCCAACAATTGCAACATCAGTTCATACGGGCTCAGACCCATTCCCAGCAACATGCTTTCGTCGCGGTAATACGGAGAACAAAAATCGTACGGTTTCAGTTGCATACCCACTGCCAGTTGTATGGCCTCATGCCCGCGTGATGTTGAATGCACATACTTGCAAACCGGGCGGTTGGCATCGTAGGTTTCAGCCATCGCTTTGGCTGTGCACATCAGGGTATAAGCCTCAATCAGGATCTCTTTATTTACCATAGTTCAGGGGGCAATTTTACAACAATGTTATGGATTTCAGATGCTTTTTTTACCCGCATTAACCTTCAGAAAATGAGGGGGTAAAGATGGAGTCCGGAGAACCTGTAGTTGAAGCCGGTAGTGAATGCAAGTTGGGTAAACCTAATTATTCATGTAGATTTAACCCATCAAACCTTTAACGTATCTATTTTTGAATTATGAACGCATCATCGAAACCTTTACCCTATCCGTTTAAGCGCATTGCTGTTGCGGTTGCGTTTTCACCACGGATTGAAGCGATCTTGTCGGAAGCTAAACGATTGCAGGAAATTTTTGAAGCAAAAATATTTCTGGTGCATGTGGGCAAAAAGAATTTGCAGGAAGAACAATACCTGAAACACCTGACACATCGGTTCGGATTGGAGGGAGAGCATACCGAGATACTCTGGAAAGAGGGTGATCCTGTGGAAGAAATTTTGCAGGTATGCGAAATGCATCAGATTGATTTATTGGTTGCAGGTGCATTGGAAAAAGAAAGTCTCTTAAAATATTTTATGGGATCGGTGGCGCGTAAATTGTGCCGCAGGGCTAAATGTTCCATCCTCATGTTGCGCGAACCCAGTTTGCATTCCAAACCCATCCGGCATATAGTAGTAGAAGGCAGCGATCATCCGAAAACGGTGGATACCATTGAGACCGGAATTTATATTGCACGGCAATGCAAAGCTGATAAGATCAGTGTGATTCAGGAAGAGGATGCCAAAAAACTGGCATTGATCCGTTCGCCTGAATTGAGCGATAATGAAGCAGAAAGGCAGAAAGAAAAAATGACGACAGAAGAAGCCAAACGACTCGAAGAAATTATTAAGTGTACCGATTGCGGAAAAGTGGAAGTAAAGATTGAATTGCTCGAAGGCAAACCCGGATTTATCATCAGCCGTTTTGCACGCGAACACCATGCCGATTTGCTCATGCTCAATTCGCCCGATATGAAACTGGGTTTTATTGATCGTGTTTTTCCGCACGATATTGAATATGCTTTGGCCGATTTACCATGCGACCTGCTCATAGTGCATTCACCAAGTAAGGCCTGATTAAATAAGCTTCGATATACCCCATTATGCAACATCTTGAAGTCATCAATATTCTGGTAGCCCTCGGCGTAATGCTGCTGGTGGGGAGAATTTTCGGGGAGTTTTTCCGCAAGATGCGCATTCCATTGGTGGTGGGTGAAATTGTAGCAGGTGTTTTATTAGGACCGAGTGTATTGGGAAAATTTTATCCGCTGCTCAACGATATTGTTTTTACTACCAAGGGAAATGTGGGCATGGTACTCAATGGAATTTCTACCATCTCGGTGGTGATGCTGTTGTTTGTAGCCGGAATGGAAGTGGAACTTTCGTTGATCCGTCAACAAGGCAATGCGGCATTTAAAACCAGTTTTGTAGGTCTGATCGTTCCGTTGGGGATGGGTTTTCTGACCGGATACTATTACAGCGATTTACTGGGAGGAACCAATCAGCAAAGCACGTTTGTATTTGCTTTGTTTATTGGAACGGCCATGGCGATTACAGCCTTGCCGGTGATTGCACGCACACTGATGGATCTGAATTTGTTCAAAACCAAAATCGGGATGACCATCATTACTGCAGCCATGTTTGACGACCTGACCGGATGGATTCTCTTCAGTGTTATTCTTGGTCTGATGAATAAAGGAACAGATCCAACTTCGTTATGGGTAACAATCGGACTGACGCTTGCATTTGCGGTGACCATGCTTACGGTGGGAAGGTTTTTTATCAACAAATCATTGCCCTGGGCACAAAAGAATTTATCATGGCCGGGCGGAGTGTTGGCCTTCTCTTTGGGATTTGCTTTCTTAGGAGCAGCCTTTACCGAGAAGATCGGGATCCATGCCATTTTCGGGGCTTTTATTGTGGGCATTGCCATTGGCGATTCGCAACACCTAAATGAAAAAACGCGGGAGATCATCCACCAGTTTGTAACCAATATTTTTGCGCCTTTGTTTTTTGTTTCTATTGGTTTTAAAATTGATTTCATCCACAATTTCAATTTGCAGATTGTATCCATTGTGTTGGTTTTGGCGATGGTGAGTAAGATACTCGGAGCCGGTGCCGGAGCCTTGTGGGGGCGCATGAACTGGCGCGAAGCCATGGCGGTTGGATTTGGCATGAATGCACGCGGAGCGATGGAAATTGTGTTGGGATTACTGGCCTTGCAGGCCGGATTGATCACAGAGCAATTGTTTGTAGCCCTGGTGGTAATGGCGGTATTGACCAGTATCATAGCCGGACCGATGCTGCAGTTTTTTATAACCGGCGAAATGAAAACGAATGTGAGTGTGAAGCTGAGGGAGATTTTGTCGATCAGGGAAGAGGAGTAGTGATTGTTATGCGCCGTTTTTATTCTAAATGAATTTACAATCTGTAAAATATAAAGTCTTTAAAACACTCCTTTAAAACAGATGATCTTATTGTTTATACCAGTCTTTATTATCGGTTTTCATTTTTAAGATACCTTCTTTGTAATTGTATAAAATATAATTTAAGGAATCGTCTGTACAATAGACTTTCTGTGCGCGATAAAATTGGCCGTTAATGGTAATACTTTCTGTATAATCAAGATCCTCATCTTTAGTAGAAGGAGCCAGTTCAAATGATATTCCTTCCAGTTTTATAAGCACTTTCCTGGGTCCGAATTCGTATTGATGGTGAATACCCGGTACATAATTATAGTAAATGAGACTTGGAGCTTTGTAGGGATTGCTCTCATATTGATAAAGCACACTTTCATGATAATCATAAGTAGTGCAATCCGGTTCACGATTCCGGTATGTTTGGGTAAATCCATATTCACCCTTGTAACAGTAATATTGAACAGTATCGAATTCTGTAGCATATATAAGTGTGTCGATAAGCTTAAACGGGATAGTGGATCTTTCTTCTTCCGTCATAAAGTGCCGGGCGTCGGGTGGTGCATTTGCGCAAGGAAGTCTTTTACATGCCTGAAACAGGAACAAAGCTGGTATAATGGTAAGAATTACCAGAACATTGTGAATTAACTCACTCATTCTAGCTGTTTTCATATACCAATTATTAAAACCAATTTAATTTTCAGAATTAATTTTCAGGTTAGAATATCTGTTCTCATCCAGATAAATAAGGAGATTAAAGTAGCAATTCCCTCCTTTAGGCACGATGACCGGTTTTGGCCAGATGGGGGCACCTGTAGCAGTGCAGTAACAATTCACCCAAACCAGCCGGCCTCTTTTTTCGCTCACTGCACTCATGTATTGCCGGCTATACTTATTCAGATCAATGGTGTCGTTAATAATAAGATTCTTTTTTGAACGTAACTCCTGATTGAGTTTAACAACTGCTGCTTTGAGAAGGGAATCTATTTTTTCAAATAATAGATCGTCATATGGTATTATGTCGGACTCAACCGGTTTACTATCATTGAATGTGGTCAAATAATTTAAACTTGTATCAAATTGTATCAGACCAATCCGTATTGTTTCGTGAGTACAATTATTATTTTTGAAGTTGTTAGAATCACTGTTAAAGTTAGTTTGGCCGGATGCAGAAAGTGAGAGGATAAGCAAGGCAAATAGGAGTTTCATTTGTTGTATTTCCCAATTAATGAGTATTACTAAATTTTATTTGACTTAATCCTATATTGCATTCCCATTTAGTCATTGATTAGAGTTGCAATAATACAGATGAGAGTCTCTTTTAAATTTATATCAATAATAAGCATTTGTTTGTTGTGGATTTTATCAGTCTCAATGTTAATTTCTGAATTTCATATTTTGAAACTCAGAAAGGTTGGTGAAATTGAGTGTTATACATTATCTAATCAAAGAATTCTGCCTGTAAATCCTAAAATTTACGAGTTTGAAGGTAAAACATATTTAACATATTATGATTATGAAACGCAATATCTCTTTTTGAACCAATTAAGTGGTACTGATAAAGTAATTAGACAAGACACAATAAATCTGCATTTGGATTTTAAAAGCGGCTACCAAAACTTAATGAGTTATTCTTTGATTTCTCTGGATAGTCTTTTAGTGAGCTATAACGCGTCAACACAAAAGTATGGCACTCACGATAGTTCAATTGTACTTATTAATTCGAAAGGAAATTTTTTGTCCACGGTGAATATGAACGATGCTAATGTAATCACGTGGAATAAAGTACCAAATGGAACTATTAGTAAAGTTCCCTTGCGTTATAGATATCCATATTATGTCAATAATATGAAATTGCCTCTACTTTATGATAGGAGAAAGAATGCCATTATAACTACTCTTGCGAGATTTCAATTTGATTCACCCGATGTTAAACAATATAGATCTGAACTAGGGTATTCGTTTTTGAATGGAAGAGCATTCCAATATATAAAGCAAACCGACCTTCTTGAGTTCGATTCCAATTACTATTATGGAATAGATATTCACTACATCAGAGGTTGTTATAATACAAAGACGAATGAACTTATAATAGGTACAGGAAATAGTTCGAATCTAATAATAATTGACTCTACACAAAATGGACGCAAGGAAAGAATAAAATCAGTTTCATTAGATACAATATATCCATTGATAACGCCATACAAGGAATTTAACAACTTTAATCAAGGGGAGTTTCTTAATATTATTTATAGCCCATATGATAATCACTATTTTCGAATGATTAGAATCGGCAATAACAGATTTTCAAATAAAAGTGAAC
>Ga0172379_10000794_pt1 | contig 73562 bp, 76 predicted proteins | sample GrowelOW334metaG_FD_119756 | JGI IMG/M metagenome (GOLD analysis project Ga0172379, IMG submission 119756) | Groundwater microbial communities from an aquifer near a municipal landfill in Southern Ontario, Canada - Groundwater well OW334 metaG | ecosystem: Environmental > Aquatic > Deep...
TGAGTGTTGCCAATGGAATGCTTTCAGGAGGAGCGTTTGATGTTAGCGGTAAAATCTATACAGCGACTTTTACCCCAACTGCTAATATCGAAAGTACTACTAATCTTATTACCCTTGCCAATAGCTATAACGATGTAAATCTTAATACGGGTGGAATCGCTTCAAGCGTGAATTATGCGGTGGATACGAAAGCTCCGATGGTGACCGTTACTGACAATGAGCCTACTATTACCGCTAATATGGACGGTAGTAATGCCGATGGTACGGTAGATGCTGATGGAGGGGATATTCTCTATACGTTTACTTTTACCGAAGCAGTAACAGGATTTGATGTCAATCAAATTACGCTTTCAGCAAATGCAACCGCTAAAACATTTACGAAAGTTTCTGATACCGTCTATACTTTGGGTGTTACCCCAATGGCTGGATTTGAGGGTAGTATTACGGTAGGTGTTGATCCGACGAATATTTCTGATACCGTCGGGAACATTTTGGATTCAACCGCACTTGCCACCTTATCGTCAACCCAAGTTGTTGATATGTTGGCTCCCGTACCGGACTTGACTTTAACCGATTTTGATTATGAAAAAAACCAAATCATTCTTACGATGAACTCTTCATTAGAAGCCGTTACGATGACCACCCCAGACAACTTTATCGTGGAGATCAATACCAAGCCCGTTGCGGTCACGGCAATAGGGATGTTGAATGATAAAGTGACATTGATTTTAGCAGAAAGTTTTGATGCGACGCAAAGTATCAATGTTGTTTATAAAGATGCAACAGGGGATATGAGTGCCGCAATTCAAGATTTGGCAGGAAATGATGCAACGTCGTTTGTATATCACAGAGCTGATACGACCCCTCCAGAAGTTACGAGTATTTTCTTCAATAATAACGCTTTAAGCATCGGGCAAAGTTCTCTCGTTACTCTCAATTTTAGCGAAGAGATTTCAGATTTAGTGGTTAGTTTTGAGAATGGAACCCTTACAGGATTGGCACCAAATAGCGGTGATGCAAGCATTTGGACGGCGACATTTACCCCAACAGCGAATATTGAAAGTTTATCCAACGTCCTAACAGCGGTGAGTTTTCATGATCTCAATAAAAATGTCAATACCTCTACCCTCCCTACTGCTATCTATATTATCGATACTCATGCTCCAAGCGTGATGATTAGTGATGATATGATTGCCGAAACGATCAATTCTTTGGATGGCAATATTACCTATACCTTTACGTTTAGTGAAGGGGTCCGTGGGTTTAGTTTCGATGATATAGTTGTTAAAAATGGAACCATTGTTATAGGGTCATTTACCGGTAGTGATGGTGATTCAGTCTATACGGTAGTTGTTGCTCCAAAAACAGGTTTTGAGGGGGATGTGACGGTCGATGTGGCGGCATCTAAAGCCGTTGATTTTTTGAATAATCCCAATAATGTCGCGATCCAGTCAGTCCAAACAGTGGATACGAAACCGCTTTTAGCTCCGACATTTGTTCTTAAAACTGATAGCGGTTTTGATGATGGAGATGGGATAACCAACATTGGTACGGTTAATGTAACGTTGAATGCTGCTGCATCGAATTGGGAATACAGCCTAGATGCTGGAACCACATGGAGAACAGGAAGCGGTACGAGTTTCAACCTAAGTAGCGGTACCACGTATGCCGCCGATACGATACAAGTACGCCAATACGACGTGGCAGGAAACCCAAGCTCAGCAACAAGTAACAGTGATACCGTCGTAGTGGATAAAACGGCTCCACGTGTTGATACTATAACTCCCATTACGTTGGAAGAGTCAACAGGGAAAATCACGATTGCGATGGATTCGCAACTGAATCCTAATGATATTGCGAAAGAGAATTTTACGATTACGATCAATGGGATTGTTCAAACAATCAGTGGTGCGAGTGTTGATGGAATGAATGTCATCTTAAATGTGGCATCATTTGCAGTAGATGCTAGTGTCAGAGTATCGTATGCGGATCTATCGTCTACAGATACTTTCCCATCACTCAAAGATATTGCAGGAAATAATGCCATTGCATTTACCCAAGTGGTTGCGGACGTCGATGCCCCTACGGCAACGATTACCCTATCGGATTCAGCGTTAAAAGCGGAGGAAACAGCAACCGTTACGATTACATTCACCGAAGCGGTAAAAGATTTTACACTGGGAGATTTAAGTGCGGATTCTGGAGTCTTATCGAACTTATCCTCCAGCGACAACATTACATGGACAGCAACCTTTACCCCAACCGTGGATGTAGTGAGTCCAATCAATAGCATCACACTTGCAGCTACCTATAGCGATACAACAGGTGTTATCGGGACAACATCAACCAATACCGTCAAGTATAGTGTTGATACACAAGTTCCAACTGTAATCATTACAGACAATCAGTCAGCAACCACCGCAAATATTTCAAACGGTGCCATTACCTATACCTTTACGTTTAGCGAAGAGGTAACGGGCTTTACAGCCGATGATGTTGTAGTGAGCGGAGGGACAAAAGGGGCATTTATCGGAAGCGGTTCATCGTATACGCTAGTCGTAACCCCAAATACAGGGTTTGAGGGAAATATCACAGTTGATGTCGCTGCCAACAAATCAATTGATCTTGCCTCTAATAACAACGCAGCCGCAACCCAGTCGGTGCAAGCCGTCGATATAAAAGCCCCCACCCTTGTTATCACCGATGATGAATCAGCCGATACCGCAAATATCGCAGGGGGAAGTATCACATACACCTTTACCTTCAGCGAACCAATGGTTGGATTTACCGCAGATGACATTAATGTGACAAATGGAACTAAAGGGATATTTAGTGGAAGTGGCTCCTCCTATACATTGGTTGTCACCCCGACAACAGGTTTTAGCGGGGATGTTAAAGTTGAAGTTCTTGCTGCCAATCAGGTTGATAGTGGGGGAAATACGGGTACAGATACGAGTGTCACACAAACTGTCGATATGCAAGCCCCTACCGCTCCTCTTTTAGCCCTTGCAAATGATACAGGATCATTATTAACCGATAGTATCACCAACAATCCGACTATCGACGTTACAGGCTTGGAGCCAACAGCAACATGGGAGTACAGCGTAGATAGTGGAGCAACATGGATCGCAGGGACAGCACAGATAACGGGAAATAGCAGTTTTAATCTTGCCAATAATACTACGTACGGGATTAACACCATCCAAGTGCGCCAAACCGATGCAGCGGGCAATGTGAGCACCATTTCCAAAAATAGTGAAGCGATACAAATCGATACGAAAGCACCAACGATAACCATCACCGACAACGAGCCCAACATTACCGCCAATATGGACGGCAGTAACGCAGATGGGACAACGGATGCAGATGGAGGAGATCTTCTTTATACCTTTACGTTTGATGAAGCGGTCAAAGACTTTACGGTTGGTGATATTAGTATTACGGGTGGTACGGCTAAAACGTTAACCAAAGTTTCCGATACGGTGTATACTTTGGGGGTAACTCCAACAGCAGGATATGAAGGTGCACTGACAATAAGTATAGATCCGACTAAAGTTCATGACCTTGCAGGAAATGAAGTAGATGCGTCTTCTATTGATAGCCTCTCTTCAACACAACACGTTGATATGCTTGCACCGACGTATGTCGATGGAAGTGCAAGTGCTAATAGCGCCACAAAAACCGTCTCATTAACCTTCAGTGAAGCACTTGAAACGGTTAATATGCCAGCTAAGGGTGATTTTACCGTTACTGTAGATGGTGTTGTAAATGCAGTATTTGCTATTGGAATGATCGGAACCAGTGTTAACCTAATCCTTACCAACGGCTTTAGCGCGGGATCTAAAATTGAAATTATTTATACCGATAATTCTGCTGATTTAACTAATGCTATCCAAGATATGGCAGGAAATGACGCGACATCATTTATCATACCAGAGATTATTGCAACATCAACAGACAGCACGTCTCCGATAGCAGCTATTACCCTTTCTGATACTGCTCTTAACGTGGGAGAGAGTGCCGAAGTAGTTATCGTATTCTCCGAAAAAGTGAATAACTTTAATCTAACCGATTTGAGTGCAGATAATGGAGTGCTTAGTAACCTAAGTACGACCGATAATATTACATGGAAAGCGACCTTTACTCCTAACGCTGACATTACGGATACAAGCAACACGATCAATTTGTCAACCACTTACACCGATATGGCAGGTAATGCAGGTTCAGCAGAGATAAGTGATACCTATACTATTGATACAGCGGCTCCAACAGCAACCATTGACATGGGATCGACAATGATTAAAGCAGGAGATACCACAACGGTTACAATCACTTTCTCCGAAGCAGTAACAGGATTTAGTAATGCAGATGTGAGCGTTGCAAACGGGATCATAGACACATTCACTAGCTCAGACAGTGGTGTTACATGGACAGCAACCTTCACCCCAAGCACCAATATCGAAAGTACAAGCAATATTATTACATTAGCCAATACCTATACTGATGTTCATTTTAATACAGGGACAAGTGCAACGAGCAGTAATTATAGCATCGACACAAAAGCTCCAACCGTCACGATCACCAACGATCAAGTAGGGACAGCGAACATTGCAGGGGGAGACATTGTTTACACCTTTACCTTTCGTGAAGAGGTAAGCGGGTTTGATGCTACTGATATTGGTGTTGCCAACGCAATTAAAGGGGCATTCCTCCAAGTGTCTTCGACTGTGTATACCTTACTCGTCACGCCAGCAACAGGATTTGAAGGAGATGTGAGTGTCAGTGTAGCGGCAAACGTTGCGACGGATAGTGCCGGAAATAATAACAGTGCTGCATTTGAATCGATCCAAGTAGTTGATATGGTGGCACCGACGGTAACAGTAACCCTTGCTAGTTCAGCCTTAACCATTGGTGAAACGACAATCGTTACCATTACATTCAGCGAAGCGGTAGCCAACTTTGATAACAGCGACGTGATTGCACCAAATGGAACCCTCAGCACCTTTACAAGTGCAAATGGTGGAAGTACATGGACAGCGTTATTTACCCCAACTGCGAATATCAGTGACGCATCAAATGTGGTTCAACTCCTTGGCACTTATACCGACGTTGCACTCAACGGAGGTGAGATTAGTGCAAGTGCAAACTTAACGATTGATACTCGACCAACAGCCGTAGCTGCACCGACATTTGCCCTTGCATCAGATACGAGCAGTGGAGCCAACAATACGGATGGTATTACAAAAATAAACGGTGTAACCGTGACCTTAGCGGCAGGAATCACCAATTGGGAATATAGCCTCAATGGCGGGACAACGTGGACAACAGGAAGTGGAACGACCTTTAACCTTGTAGAGAATACTTCCTATGCTGCTGGACAAATCGAAGTGCGTCAGATTGATGCTAGCAATAACGTGAGTAGTATCGCGACGAATACACAAACAACGATAGTGGATACGATTGCCCCTAAACTTACCATCACAGACAATGAACCGAATATTACCGCTAATATGGACGGAAGTAATGCGGATGGTACGACCGATGCAGATGGAGGAGATATTCTTTATACCTTTACCTTTGATGAAGCGGTGAAAGATTTTGCAGTTGGTGATATTACTATTACAGGTGGTACAGCTAAAACATTTACCAAAGTATCAGATACCGTGTATACATTAGGGGTTACTCCAACGGCAGGATTGGAAGGGTCTTTAACGGTTATTGTTGCTCCTACTCTTGTGCATGACATTGCGGGTACTGCCCTTGATTCGTCATTTCTAGATACATTGTCTTCTACTCAAGCAGTCGATATGAAAGTACCGACATATATTTCTAATAGCATCGTTGCCGATAGTGATAATGATACTATCACCTTATCCTTTAGTGAAATACTGGATGCTGTGAGCAAACCGAATATTGCTGATTTTGCAATAGCAATTAATGGAGTAACAATTAATGATGCGCTCTATACCCTTGGCGTAGTAGGTACTGATTTGATCCTCACAATGAAAGATACTGGTAAGTTTAATATCGGCGATACTATTGGTCTCGCCTACAATGACAACGCAGGTGATGTTGCCAATGCAATCCAAGATTTAGCAGGGAATGATGCTACGTCTTTCGGATGGGTTAGTACTGTTGCTTCTGATCAAACGGCTCCAACTATTACCAACGTAACCGCCTATACAAATGCAACCGCAGGCACTGTCGTATTGACCTACAACGAATCTTTGGATTACACCAATATTCCTCCTATGTCAGCTTTTTCGGTCAATGGAGTAAATAACGTTTCCTCTATCACTGTTTCAGGTAAACAGATGACGTTAACGTTAGCTATTGGACTCAATGCGGGTGATTCTGTCAATATTGGTTATACAGACAGTTTGGGTAACAGTGCGTTAGCTATTCAAGATACCTCTGGTAACGATGCCGTTTCATTCTCTCAAACCGTCTCAGCCATTGCCACTACTCCTCCCCCTGTGACCGATACTAGTGGTCCGACATTGAGCAGTGTTGTTGGAGATAGTGGAACGGATACCATTACATTGACGTTTAGAGAGGATTTAGACACGATCAATCATGCAAATCTTCCCGACTTTTATGTGACCGATGGAACGTTTTATTATGAGTCAATAACAGGCTATAAAGTTTATAATCAAATTGATATTGTAGGTATAGAGATCAGTGGGACACAAATGATTCTTTCGATGAAGCCCATGGATCCAGGTGATTGGCAGGTTCGATATAATGATGCGGCTGGTGATAGTGCAAATGCGATTCAAGACAGTGTCGGAAATGATGCTACTGGATTTGGGTGGTCAGGGACGGTTTCAGACGTAGCAGCACCGACGGCTTCCATCGTAGTTGCAGATACGACACTTAAAGCAGGTGAAATATCGAATGTTACGATTACTTTTTCTGAAGTGATTAAAAATTTTGGTTTGGAAGATTTAACGGCTGACAATGGAATATTGAGTAATCTAACAACGACGGATAATGTCATTTGGACAGCGACCTTTACCCCCTCATCGAATATCGATGCTCCAAGTAATAAGATTACGTTGGCAGCTTCCTATACTGATGCTGAAGTTCCTGAGAATGCTGGGGCAGCAACGACAAGTAATAACTATCAAATTGATACAGAAGTACCAAATGCACCAACAATGAAATTGAATGCAGACACAGGGATTAGCAATACGGATCAAATCACATCCGATAAAGCTTTCAACGTTACGTTAGCATCCGATATGGCAAGTTGGGAATATAGCCTCAATGGCGGGACAACATGGACAACAGGAAGCGGTACAACCTTTAACCTTGTAGAGAACACGTCCTACGCCACAGGACAAATCGAAGTACGTCAAACGGATATACATGGAAATATAAGCACCATTGCCACCAACACACAAATAACATTGGTAGATACCGTCGTAGCCATCCCAACAATTTCTTCAGTTGCGACGAATGATGTTATAGACGCATCTGAAAATGCGAATTTGATTATCAGTGGTACGGGTGAAGCAGGTGCAACCGTAACATTGGAAATGGGTGCTACAGATCAAACCGCTATCGTTGATGCTTCTGGAGCTTGGAACATTACGGTTCTCGATCCAGCTACATCATTTTCACAAGGTTTAGAGCTATTGTCGGTGACCCAAACGGATATTGCAGGTAATACGAATGTTAATGTTGCAGGGACGCGCTCTATTTTCATTGATACAGTGGTTCCAACAATTGATCCGCTTATAGATGTGGTTGCTATTGTTAGTTCCGACTCTATTGTCTTAACCTTCAGTGAAGTTTTAGAACCTGTTGATTTTACACTTGCAAGTAATTTTATGCTAGAGATAGGCGGTATCGTTTATAATACCTCGACAATACCATCCTCAACTAATGTGATTTCCGGTATATCGACGTTTGGAAAAACTGTTACACTTATACTGAATACTGCTATTGATCAAATTAATGCGGGTGATACGGTTCGTGTTGGTTATTCAGGAACTTCTGGAGGATCAGGTACAGCAATTCAAGATTTGGTTGGGAATGACGCTACCTCATTTGGATACATTACAGCATCATTGGTTGATACGGATACTCCGCCAGTTGTCACTGGAATGGTATTTGATGATTCATTATCCGTCTCAACCTTTAGTTCGGTTGCCCTTACATTTAATGAAGCATTAAACGCATCAACCGCTAATCTACCAAGTGTAAATGATTTTAAATTAGAAGTAAACGGAGTAGAAATTCCAAACGCGATTGACACTATTGTAATGAACAATACTAAAATGACGTTAAACCTAAAATCTGGAACAGTTTTAACGGTTAATGATCTAGTAAAAATCACCTACACAGATGCTTCAAGTACAATAAATGCGGTTCAAGATTTAGTGGGGAATGATGTTTTATCATTTTCATATTCATCAACAGTCGTCTCAGATACAATAGCTCCGACAGCGACCGTTGTTTTATCTGATAGCGCACTCAAAGTGGGTGAAATAGCTACATTGACAGTAACATTTTCTGAGATACCAGTGAATTTTGCAGCAGATGTTGATTTGACGATTGCAAACGGTATTTTGACGAATGGAAGTTTTGACGTAAGTGGCAAAATCTACACCGCAACCTTTACCCCGACAGATAATTTAGAAGATACGAGCAATGTCGTGACACTTGGAACAGGGTGGAACGATGCAGCAGGTAATGCACCAATAGGAGTAACCAATTCTGCGAACTATCAAATCGATACCAAAGAGCCAACCGCTACCGTTGTATTGGGAGACACTACCCTAGTAGTAGGACAAACGACTACGGTTACGGTAACTTTTAGTGAAGTACCAACAGGGTTTATAGAAGCAGATGATCTTACGGTTCAAAACGGTCTCCTCTCAGCGGGTTCTTTTGACGTAAGTGGCAAAATCTACACCGCAACCTTTACCCCGACAGATAATTTAGAAGATGCGAGTAATGTTGTGACACTTGGAACAGGTTGGACAGATGCAGCGACCAACGCACCAATAGCAACAACTGATTCTGCAAACTATGAAATCGATACCAAAGAGCCGACATTTGTAAGTATGGTTGCCGATGATAGCGCAGATACCATCGTGATGACATTTAGTGAAGCTTTGGATGCTACTAACTTCCCAACTGATGGACAGTTTGCTATCTCTCTCAATGGGGGTGCAAATCTTGCAACTACCCAATATGCTGTTGGAATTTCAGGATCAACGGTTACATTGACCTTGGATGATTTATTAATCGTCAGTGGTCAAACCGCAAAAGTGACGTATACCGATTCTACGGCAGGGAATGATGTTTTAGCTATTCAAGATTTAGCTTTGAATGATATATTGAATTTTACCAATACGGTAACAGCTGTTATCTAATCCTTCCCCTCATCCCCCCACTTTCCAAGTGGGCGAAGTGCCCTTTGGGTGAATAGTCCTTGCTTTTATTTCTCAAAAAAAAGAACCCAACCTTAAACCAAAAGTAGAAGAATCGCTACAGGCTTTTTTTACGATGTTTTCTTTCTTGACTTGTTAATTTTAATCGGTTACAATTTTCTCATAAGTATTTTGGCTGGGTGCAAACCTTTGCTAGTCCCTTGGGGACACTTATCCTATACTCTTAGAAATCGCTTCCCTTATTTTCATTTGCAGTGTTTTTGATACATACGGTCTAATCAGTTTTGTAATCCGTTTTTTCTTATCTATACTACGTATATGACCTACTTTTACCGTGGTTATATTACTTACTATCCCACCGTATTCATGTGGATTTATCACAATATTCGAGTGATATTTTTCATCACCTGCGCGGTAAGTGGTGAGGGGAACAACCGCGATTTCACCTGAAGGTGGATCATGGGATACGACGATAGCCATGTGTTTATAGCAAAACTCCCTGTTCCAATTGCCAAGAATATCAAAAATATATTCCGATATTCTTCTTTTAAAACACCAATTTCTTCTTTAATATAGTCCATTACATTGAACAATTTGGTTTTCGTACCTACACAGATAAGCGTGGGAATGATTTACTATGTTTACGGGCTTAATCTTCTAAATCACTTCCAATTTTTTGAATCTTACGGCAAAAACTTAATTGCAGCAATAATAATACCGCCGACACTCACGGTTGTCGCAAATGACCATATCATAAAACGATCCATCCGTGTCGTGATCGCATCAAAACGTTTATCAACCTGTTCAAAGCGTTTATCAACCTGCTCAAAACGCTTATCAACTTGCTCAAAACGCTTATCAACTTGCTCAAAACGCTTGTCCATGTCTTTTCGTAAATCGACCATTTCGGTTCGTAAATCTTGGTCGAGATGGACAAAATGATTGGTTTGCGCTTTGAGTACGAGAACAATCATCTCATCACTTGAGAGAGCTTGCCCCGCACCCATTTTGATAACGATTTCTTTTGATTTTGTGTCGAGCCATTGTTCAAAAATATTATCATCAAACATCATTATCCTTTTTAGAATCTATTGGGCGATTATATCAAAAATAGCTTGAGAGGATAATCCCATATCTAAAAATAAAATGGTATAATCGCGATATTTAAACACCCCTATCAGGAAGAGTGATGCAACCATCCGTAAACGCCTTACAAACTCGTATCATTACCGCTGTTTTCTTAGGATTAGGTGTTTTGACGATTGGGCTAATTAATAATTTTTGGTTGATTTGGCTCACACTTGGAGTCGTCTATATGCTTGCATTTCATGAGTCTACGCGACTTTTTGGGATTAATAACAACTCACTGTATGCTTACGCGGCGATTTTGTGGATTATTGCGGCGATTTATCCCTACAGTGAAGATTTACTGATTGTTTCAGGATTGATTTTCGTGGGGGCGGTTGCGTATACCCAAAACATCCCGTTTCGTAACTTTCTACCCTTCGTCTATCCAACGGCTGGGATGCTTTATCTTCTGAGCCTCTATCAAGAGTATGGGATAACGTCATTGTTATGGTTACTGGTTGTCGTAGCTTCCGCAGATATTGGAGCTTATTTCGTCGGTAAAAGTATCGGACGTACCCCTTTTAGTATCTCAAGTCCTTCCAAAACACGCGAAGGCGTTTATGGTGGTATTGCCGTAGCTACTGTGGCTGGATTCTTTATTGGTATCGGTATTGTAGAAAATATGACTCAAGCAATTATTATCTCAATGGCGGTCGCTGTGTCCGCTGTATTTGGTGATTTGTTCGAGAGTTATCTCAAACGCTCCGCTGGGGTAAAAGACAGCGGTAATATTCTTCCAGGGCACGGGGGGATACTTGATCGAATCGATGGGTATCTTTTTGGCTCTATCGTGATGCTTATTCTCTTACGGGGTCTAGCTTGATCCTTTTAGGATCGACGGGTTCTATCGGGGTTAATGCTCTTCTCGTAGCAGAGCGTTTTAATCTTAGTGTTGATACCCTTGTTGCAGGAAATAATATCGACCTTCTCAATCAACAAATCCAGAAATTTTCCCCCAAGCGTGTTGTTGTTCGAAATGCCCACGATGTCATTCGTGTCAATCATCCGCACGTCACGTCAGGCGAAAATGCTATTTTAGAGGCGATTGAAAATTCAGAATCTGATTTTGTTGTGAATGCCCTTGTCGGATTCGCAGGATTTCGTCCAACACTCAAAGCGTTAGAGTGTAGTAAGCGTATCGCCCTTGCCAACAAAGAGTCATTAGTTGTTGGTGGGGCATTTGTCGATACGTCTCGTATTATCCCCATCGACAGCGAACATTTTGGACTGTGGTATCTGAATCAAACATCGCGTCCTATTTCACGAATGGTAATTACCGCAAGCGGAGGAGCTTTTCGCGATTGGGCAATAAAAGACGTTGCCAATGCGACTCTCTTGGATGCCTTGAAACATCCCAACTGGTCAATGGGGCAGAAGATCACCATCGACAGTGCCTCAATGATGAACAAACTCTTTGAACTCTTGGAAGCGCGTTGGCTTTTTGGAGAGGGGGAATACGATGCGGTTATTGAAACTCGTTCCCTTATCCACGCCCTTATTGATTATACCGATGGTTCTACTACCGCCCATTTTGCCCACGCCGATATGAAACTTCCCATTGCCTATGCGTTGATGGGGGAAGTGAGCGAACCTTTATTGGATCGTATCGACTTGATCCGTATTGGTTCTTTGGAGTTTCGAGAGATTCAACAAGAACGGTATCCTTTGTGGGAGCTAAAGGCTGATCTTCTGGCTAATCCACAGCGTGGCGTAATCGTCAATGCTGCCAATGAAATCGCTATCGAACGATTTGTGCAAGGGGAGATTAGTTTTGGTGCTTTATCGACCCTCATTTTAAAAACATATAGCCATTTTTCACAAGAGCCACATTGTGTGGAAGAATTATTTGCACTCGACGAAGAGGTTAGAGCCTATACGCGAGCGTTGCGATGAAGAAAACTCTCATTTTGCACGGTTGGGGTGGCTCCGACAATCCCCATTGGCAAGCATGGCTTGCAAGCGAAATCGTAAAAGAGTATGGCATAGTTGCTTTTCCTCTTTTGGACAACCCTCACTTCCCGAGTAAAAACCGTTGGATGAAGCAAGTCAAAGCTCTCTTAGACGATATGAAACCTGATGTTGTTATTTGTCACTCTCTTGGATGTACATTGTGGTTTCATTTGTGTAATGAGGGGGAAATCGCTCCCGTTAAACGGCTTCTGTTGGTTGCTCCTCCACGGTTGAGTTGTGAAATTGAAATTCTTAAAACTTTTTTCCCTATTTCAACTCCCGAAAACTTGTTTGCGAAAGAGGCAATGATGGTTACCTCAGATAATGACCCCTATATGTCTCAAGAAGAGGCACAAGCACTTCAAAAATCACTAGGGATTGAGATGAAAGTATTGCAAAATGCAGGGCACATTAATGAGCCTTCCGGATACGGCGAATGGTCGTGGGTCAAAGAGTGGGTAAATCAATGATCCTAAGTATCGAAAGCTCATGCGACGATAGCTCCATTGCGATCACAGAGATTGCAACAAAAAAACTCATTTACCATAAAAAAATTTCCCAAGAGTTAGAGCATTCTCAATACGGTGGAGTTGTCCCCGAATTGGCAAGCCGTTTGCATGCGATTGCCCTCCCTGCGATTTTAGCAGAATGTGAGCCGTGGTTTGATAAATTAAAAGCAATTGCGGTGACCAATGCCCCAGGGCTTGGGGTGACGTTGATGGAGGGGGTCGTAATGGCGAAAGCGTTAAGCATCTCTCTCAATATCCCCATCTTGCCGATCAATCACCTCAAAGGGCATATTTATTCTCTTTTTATAGAAAAAGAAGCCCTCTTGCCTCTCACTGTTCTACTCGTTTCAGGAGGGCATACTCAGCTTATTGAAGTGACTTCTTATAGTGAGATGGAAACGGTTGCTACTACAATGGATGACAGCTACGGAGAGAGCTTCGATAAAGTTGCTAAGATGTTGGGGTTAGGGTATCCGGGAGGACCAGTCATTGAGAAACTCGCTCTCCATGGTGACGCTTCCAAATTTGCATTCACCGTTCCTCTCTCCCAATCGCCCTTAATTGCCTTTAGCTATTCAGGACTTAAAAATAATGTCCGTTTGTCTACACTCGAAGCATCTCCTGAAGATTACCCCAATATTGCGGCAGCCTTTCAAAAGACGGCGACAGAGCATCTGATCCAAAAACTTAAAAAATATTTCAAAACCAAGCCCCCGAAACGATTTGCCATCGTCGGAGGTGCAAGTGCTAATCTTCATTTGCGGGGTCAAGTTGAGAAACTACTTCTACCCCATAAAGCCCAGCTTCTGGTTGCATCACTAGAATATTGTTCTGACAATGCAGCGATGATTGGACGATGTGCACTAGAGGCTTATGATCAAAAAGCATTTGTTTCTTATCGTGATATTTCCATTCAGCCCCGTTGTAAACTGTGATATAGCTTAAACTAAAATATATATTTTAGAATTCAGAGTAAAATTGTCCGATTTTTGTACAATTCTCATTATAAATAAAAAATAGGAGCCCCAAATGGCAACAACAAAATTCAAAGGTACAGACGTAGAACTTTTAGGCAATGAAGTAAACGTTGGTGACAAAGCACCATCAATCACAGTTGTAAATTCAGCAGGTTTGGGTGACATCGTTGTAGGTGGCGCAACAGGTAAAAAACAACTTATCATCGTTGTTCCTTCATTGGATACAGGTGTTTGTGCTACTGAAACTCGTAACTTCAATGCAAAAGCAGCAGGTCTTTCTGATGTAACTGTTACTATCGTATCTCTTGACCTTCCATTTGCAGCGGGTCGTTTTTGCCAAGCTGAAGGTATTGATAATCTAACAGTATGTTCTGACTTCCGTAACAAAGAATTTGCAAACGCGTATGGCGTATTGCTTGGTGGTTCTGTTCTTGCAGGTGTAACATGTCGCGCAATCTTCGCAGTTGATGCTGATGGTGTTGTTACATACAAAGAGATCGTTCCTGAAATCACTGAAGAGCCTAACTACGATGCTGCTTTGGCTGCTGTAGCGTAATCACGTCATTCCTTATTCCCGACTAGCTCGGGAATCTAACTCTTTTTTCCCTTCCTGTTTATTCTTTCAAATTATTGTTATTTACAAACGGCTGTCACACCTTGCGCATTTTTAGCTACACTACAAACATGATGACCATCAAGAGTCAAGGTCACCCGAGCAAAAGTTCCATGATAATCAATGCGTACTTTCTTGTAGGGGGCAGTCGTAAGCGTTTTTTCAAAAGGTTCAAAAGTTTTGGTATGTTTGAAATCAATGATGAGACTCTCTGGCTCAGTAAGGGGAAAGTTTCGAAGCATCGAATCTTTTGTAAGAAGGCTAATACTGCTTCCTGAATTGATAATTTGAATAAAGTCTTGCTGTTGGGGAGATGGTGGGGAAGAGATAGGTTTGTCTGTTGTAGGTGCTTTATATGCGCCTGATTGTGATAAAACAAGAGGAGCACGCCAGTCGATACTTTGATCTATTGCAAGTTTACGAGTTTCAAAGCTACCATCAAGATTTTGAAAAGTAAAGGAGACTTCTTTAAGTATACGAGATTGATCTGGAGCATTATAGGTCATTGAGGTGAGGGGGGGCTTATGCTCTGCTCGATTATTGGTAATGGGAAAGTTTTTATTTTCAGCAGTAGAAAAAAAAGGGTTCTCCCGTGCATGTAGCGATAGTAAGAAGAGTGTAGAAAGTAAAACTATTGTTCTCATGGCGCGACTACTCCACGTTTTGCTGTTTCGGCATCTGCATCCAACTCTTTTAACTCAAAATATTGTTTTTGAAGCGCTGCATTTTCACTTTTAAGACGCTCAATATCATCAATTAAAAAATTTTGATACTCTTCGAGATGAATGAGTACCAAAATGGAATTATTTCCAAATATAAGAACACCCAAATAAAAGAATATCCCTACGAAAAGTCCCGATAGAAAAAAAAATTTGGAAGTAGAGAGACCAAAACGACGCTCACTAAAGCTTTGATAGCTAGCGCTCGAATCGGTTATTTGGTCATGCTCTTCATAGTTCATTATTGAAATAATGAACTTCCAAGGTATTCACCGTACATTACTTCATTTTCAATTTCAAGAAGACGGTTGTATTTAGCCGTACGTTCACCACGAGCGGTTGAACCCGTTTTGATCTCACCACAATTAAGTGCTACTGCAAAATCAGCGATAAACGCATCTTCACTCTCTCCTGAACGGTGAGACATAACACATTTATAGCCATTTCGTTGCGCAAGACGAACCGTAAGCATTGTCTCAGAAACTGAACCGATTTGGTTGGGTTTAATAAGAATAGAATTTGCAATCCCTTTCGCAATTCCCTCTGCCAAGATATTGACATTAGTAACGAACAAGTCATCTCCAACGATTTGGATTTTATTGCCCAATTTTTCGGTCATAATTTTCCAACCAGCCCAGTCATCTTCACTGAGTCCATCTTCGATAGAGACAATAGGGTACTTAGAACAAAGATCAACATAATAATCAACCAATTGCTCAGAAGTGACAACTCTGTTTTCAGAATCGAGTTTATAACCACCTTCTGTTACGAGTTCAGACGCTGCAACATCAAGAGCAATGGCTATTTGCTCTCCTGCTTTGTAGCCCGCTTTTTCGATTGCTTCCATAAGAATTTGAATCGGCTCTTCGTTGGAAGCCAAATCAGGAGCAAATCCACCCTCATCACCTAGTGCGGTATTGGCACCACGATCTTTGAGAATTTTTTTGAGGGTATGATACACTTCAGCCGATGCACGTAACCCTTCGCTAAATTCTTCAAACCCGACAGGCATAATCATATATTCTTGGAAGTCAACGCTGTTATCCGCATGTGATCCACCGTTGATGATGTTAAGCATAGGAACTGGGATAACCATTGCATTGGCACCACCGAGATAACGATAAAGAGGAATTTTAAGACTTTTAGCTGCTGCACGTGCTACTGCCATAGAAACACCTAAAACAGCATTTGCTCCAAGGTTACCATAATTTTCGGTTCCATCAAGCTCTTTCATAACCGCATCGATCATTGCTTGGTTGAATGGGCTAAGACCCATAACCGCATCGGCAATCTCATTGTTGATATGTCCAACTGCTTTGAGCACCCCTTTGCCCATGTAGCGTGCATCGCCATCACGTAATTCTAACGCTTCGCGCTTGCCTGTACTTGCACCACTTGGAACGATTGCGCTCTCACACGTTCCATCACTCAATGTTACTGTTGCTTTCACTGTAGGATTCCCGCGAGAATCCATCACTTCAATCGCACTTACTTCATCAATAAAAATCATTCGTCCACCTCGTTCATTTCAGATTCACCCATTACCATAAGGTTATTCACACCCATGGCGGCTTTTATTTTGTCTTCTATTTTTTTTGCCAATTCTGGCTCATCTTTGAATTTTTGCTTGACGTTTTCACGTCCTTGTCCTAGCTTCGTATCTTCGAAACTAAACCACGCTCCACTTTTGTCAATGATATCCAATTTGACACCGTAATCAACGAGTTCACCCTCTTTTGAGATTCCCTCACCAAACATAATATCAAATTCTGCTTGACGAAAAGGTGGTGCGACCTTATTTTTGATAACTTTTGCTTTGACACGGTTACCAATTTGACTTTCTCCCTGTTTGAGAGTAGCAATTTTACGAATATCGATACGAACCGATGCGTAGAATTTAAGAGCATTTCCCCCCGTAGTCGTCTCAGGTGAGCCATATCCCATCGTTCCGATTTTCATACGGATTTGATTGATAAAGATAATAGTACAGTTCATTTTGTGTAAAACACCTGTAAGTTTGCGCAATGCTTTGGACATTAGACGTGCTTGAACACCGACTTGCTGATCACCCATCTCCCCTTCGATTTCCACTTTAGGAGTAAGAGCCGCCACGGAGTCAATAACGATCAAATCGACAGCACCACTACGAGCAATGGTCTCAACGATGTCAAGAGCTTGTTCGCCGTAATCAGGTTGGGATACAAGAAGATTCTCAACATCAACACCCAAGTTTTTGGCATAGCCCACATCCAAGGCGTGTTCCGCATCAATAAAGGCACAAATAGACCCTTTTCGTTGCGCTTCAGCAATAATATGCAACGTAAGGGTTGTTTTTCCTGAACTCTCTGGTCCATAAATCTCAACCACACGCCCTTCAGGAACGCCGCCAATGCCCAGTGCCAAATCAAGCCCAAGTGAACCCGTGCTAATAGAACCTATTGGTTCAATAACTTTGTCCCCGAGACGCATCAACGTCCCTTTTCCAAATGTCTTGTCGATTTGTTTCATTGCCAGTTCGAGTGACTTGAGTTTGTTTGGATCTACCATTGTCGTGTTCTCCTAAATAGGGTTAAAATATAAAATTAGACAATAATATGACAACTCGAAATAATTTACGAAAAATATGACAAATTGCAATAAAATATATTCATTCGAATATTTATGACGATATTTTAGCGTTATTTCGTTAAAATTTATAATGATTTAATCAATTTAGAGGAACTTATACGTGAAAAAAATGCTAATTGCTCACTCTCCCGATGCGGATGATATTTTTATGTACTATGCCATCAAATTTGGATGGGTGGGACGGCATAATACTGTTTTTGACAATATTGCCCTTGATATAGAGACACTCAACACTGAGGCTCTCAAAGGGACATACGATATTAGTGCCATTAGTTTCGGTCTTTATCCTCATATTCGCGATGATTATGCCCTTCTTCGGACAGCGGTTAGCTTTGGAATCGGCTATGGTCCCAAGCTGATTCGTAAAAAAGAGACGGTGCTTAAGCGTCGTTTCAAAGTTGCCCTCAGTGGGAAATTCACCACCAATGCGCTCCTCTTTCGCATCGCTTATCCTGATGCTAAAATTGTGTATATGAATTTTTTAGAGATTGAGCAGGCTGTTTTGGATGGAGTAGTGGATGCCGGAGTTCTTATCCATGAGTCTATTTTGGGGTATGATCCATCGCTAGTTGTTGAACGGGAGCTGTGGGATATATGGTGTGAACTCAGTGGCGGAGAGTTGCCTCTTCCATTAGGAGGGATGGCAATACGTCGTTCTTTGCCTCTCACAACGGCGATAGAGTATGAAAATACTCTTACGAAGGCGGTTCAAGTAGCGCGTGATCACAAAGAGCTTCTCTCTAAAATGTTGGTAGAACGGTCTCTCGTGCGTATCGATGCTCAAACTCTGGAGAAATATTTAGAGTTGTATGCGAATGATGACTCGATTGCACTTAGCGAACAGCAGTTTGAAGCGATCAATAAACTTTTTGAACTGGGCTATAAACATAACTTTTTTGATACGAAAATAGACGCTAAAGATTTTTGTATTCCTCAAGACTACACCGTATTAAGGAATACGTAGTCATGATACAAGAAGAGTTAGTAGGTTTAGGAATCGAAACGTTTAAAATTGCTTTAATTCTAGCGTTGCCCTCGCTTTTGGTGGGGATGTTTTTGGGGTTGGCGGTGAGTATTTTTCAAGCAACGACCCAGATTAATGAAGCAACCTTAAGTTTTATCCCCAAAGTTATTGGCATTATTATTGTTATTGTTCTAACGATGCCGTGGATGATGAATGAGATGCAAGATTTTACTATTCGAATGTTTAATATGATTCCGACGTTTATGCAGTAATAGTGGAGGGGGACGAAGCTTAGAAAAATTCTAAAGAGTCGTCATCATCATTGCTTGCAGTCTCAGTTGCAAATGCAGATTCAAGTTCAAGACATGTATTTGCGAATGAAGCATCAAAATAATTGACAAATTCAAGGTCTTGATTGATAAAGACGGTTTCAATCCATTTATCAAGATCATCGAATAGCGCTATGATAATATCAAGGGCGAGATGTTTTTTGTCATTATCCTCAAAAACTGCTGGATCAAGATTACTCAAGAAATTCGCCATGTGCAGTGCTGCTTGAACCGTGACCGGGAATAAATTAAGTTCATTGATCACTTCGATGATTTCGAGTAGACCATTCGTTGTTTTAAGTATAACAGCTTTAGTTGTATCCGCGTCTGCGAGATCAAGGTTAAGTAGATCTTGGTGGTAAATGTGGATGTTTTCGCGGAATAAATCAATTTTATCGATTGAACATATATCCATATCACGAACAGCATCTGCCATATCGCTATCTTTGAAAGAGGCTCGTATAGCATACTTATCAATTAATTTGTGGGGAGCATCTTCTGGCGTTAGGGGAGATTCTTCGGCAACTTTAGGAACTAAGGGCTCTTGAAGTTCGACGACACTATTGCGTGCACGAATACGAAGATCAGTATTGCTTTTAGCCATAAGACCAAGTTGTAGAACATAGGCATTGAGAAGTTTTCGATCAGCAATCTCCCGCAAAACATGGTAAAGGGTTTCATTTAAGCGTGTTTTATCATAAGGGTCTTTAATGACCCCTTCTATCCCGTAGGGGATAAACGTATACAATTCATTGTAATTATCACTGGCAAGAGCAATAATGAATTTTTGCTCGTACGATTTTTTTCGAATGAGTTTCAGTAGTTCAAGTGTGCTAGCATCACTTTCCTCGACAGCAATAATAATGAGGTCATAGTGATCTCTGTCCTGACTCCAATGAATATAAGCATCTCGAGATTTTGCGACACAGTAAACTTCACTAAAAATAGGCTTAAGTAACTTTTTATAAATTGCGCGGTTTCCACTGTTCTCGTCAACTACCATCACGCGCATCCGTTTTGCAAGTCCTGTAATAAACGAAATCATACTTTTGTCCATATTTTATCCTATTGTGTTAATATTAGAAGCGATTTCTGTGAGCAAAAGCTCTTTTTCGACGGCTCCAATCTCTTTTGCAGTGCGGGGCATTCCATACACAACAGCGGTTGATTCTGATTCACCAAAGGTATGTGCACCAGCATCACGCATCATTTTTAGCCCTTGCGCGCCATCACTTCCCATTCCCGTAAGAATATAGCCGGTTGCATTTTTTCCAGCACTTTTGGCAACGGATTTAAAAAGTACATTAACGCTAGGTTTATGCGAATTGACTTTTGGAAAATCTTTGATGAGAACTTTAAAAACACCTCCCACTCCGTACACTTCCATGTGAAATCCACCGGGAGCAATGAGAACTTTACCATCTTCGATTAGCTCATCATTGGTGGCTTCATGGACGATTGAGTGCGGTGCTAGTTGATCGAGCCGTTTGGCAAACGATTTGGTAAAGCCTTGGGGCATATGTTGTGTAATCACGATTCCAGCATGTCCTGCTCGTAAATGGGTAATAATCTCTTCAAGAGCTTGAACACCTCCTGTAGAGGATCCAATAGCAACAATCTTCTTCGAGGGAGATGTACTTATGGGAAGTTTTGTTTTTGGAATATCAACACTTGCGCGAGTATTGATTTTCACTCTTGCAGCAGCAGCGGCACGAATTTTTGCAAGAAATTCATCTTTGTAATCATGAAAAAATCCACTTAGATTCAGGCGTGGTTTTTCAATCACCTCAACCGCACCAAGACGCATCGCATCAATCGCCGCAGGTGAGCCATCGGTGACTAATGTTGAACAGATAATGACGGGGATCGGACGCTGTTCATTGATTTTCTTTAGAAACGTCAGACCGTCCATCTTGGGCATTTCAATATCAAGGATAAATAAATCGGGAAGTCCTGTTTGCTTGAATATTGCAAAAGCATCGACGGGATTTTCAGCTTCTCCAATGATAGTAATATCCTCCACTCCTTCAAGGAGTTTACGAAAACCGTGTCGAACGATTGCTGAGTCATCAATTATAAATAGTCTAATCATCAAAAAACTCCATTTCACTTTGGGTATCTTCTTTGTTTTCAAGACGATTTTTCATAAACTGAATTGAATTTTCAAGGGAGTGCTCAAAGACATAGACATCGGTGAAAATTCTATTGACAAAGAAATTCTTCATGTAAAAAATGATGTCATTCACAATGTCAGTCAAATAATCAAAACCTTCAAGGGTTGTAAAATCGACCATTTCAAAATTGTAAGATCTCAAATACAAGGCGAGTCTATCGAATATTTTTGCAATATGACTGGTGTAATGATGATGCTCAAATATTTTGGCAATTTTTTCCATTACATCCGCTAATTCGCCGAAGAATACTGGGGACAGCTCACCGCTTTTAAGGCGCTGTTCATAATCATAAAGCGTTTCGCATAATAAAAGAATATTCCCCTCAAAAGTGCGTTTGAACGTTTCAATATCTCCTTGGTCTAAAAGGAGTGATTCTAATCCAAGGGAGAGTGAAAGCTGAATAATCGTCTGTTTGGCAGCCAGTGCGGTTACCATCTTCTGTACAAGCATTTCTTCAGTGATGGGACGGCAGAGAATGGTGTCTACAATGGCATTCGCTGGTCGGAAGGATGGGATTAACGCTTCCTCGGGAACAATGACAACAATCGCAATCTTCCAATCAAACCGAAGAATATGCTTGCAGAGACGAATAACTTCGACGGCATCTCGTGACTCGATAATGACAGCATCAATGTTACCCGTGGTTAAAATAGACGTTAAATGCTCATCCGTAGCGTCGTTTACCGCATAACAATTAAAAGTATTAAACGCTTCCAATAGTTTGGGATAGGTTTTCAAAATAGTTGTGTTGTCATCAAATACAGCTATATGTTTTTTATGGGCCAATACGCCGAGACATCCCTTGTAATGATCGCTCATTGTCTCATCCTTCGTATAAAATATATTTTATAGGGCATTATGCCACTACTTTTTGATAAATAGATGCGTCTGCTTGAACTAACTCTTCTATAGAGAGATGTTTAATACTTTCTGTGAGGGAGAGGATCAAATAGCCTCCAACTTTAAGATTCTTAATTACATTCCGGACAACGATCTCTCGCGTTGCATCATTAAAATAGATAAGGACATTACGTAAAAAAATGATGTCAAACATCCCTAACTCATTTTGCACTTTTAGAAGATTACCCTCCAAAAAAGTAACATGACGAATAATCTCAGGGGCAACTAAAAATTGACGGGCATATTGCCCTTTGCCTTTGAGACAATATTTTGACCGATATTCAGGTGATATTTTATCGACCCAACTTTCAGGGTAGAGACCAAGACGTGCTTTCTTGAGAACTTCTGTGTTTATATCGGTTCCGACAACGTGGTAGGCTTCGTGTCCCAATGTTCGATCAAGAAGCATTGCGATGGAATAGGCTTCAGCACCCACCGATGCCGCAGCACTCCACGCGCGAAACACCTCAGGTGAACGGTGTTTTTTGACGATGGAGGATAAAAAGTTAAAATGAATCTCTTCTCGAAAAAAATAAGTTTCATTGGTGGTGATTTGATTAATCATTTCAATGCGCTCGTCACGATTAAACTGAACGACACGGATATAATCGTTGAATTTGGTAAAATTGTAAAACGACATCCGTTTAAAAAGGCGGTTTTGAACCATGCTTGTTTTACTCTGATCCAAAGAGATGCCAGCTTCATCAAAAACAATCTTTTGGATAAGTGAAAACTCTTGTTCACTTAAGGTCAAAGATGAGCTCATCATCGGATAAATTCTGCAATAGCAGACTCAAGTGTTGCAAGATTGACTTTTCCAATCACACAGTTGACTCCTTGTTGGAGTAGGGAATCTCTCATTTGATTATTCGCCATATTGGTGTGAACAATTATTTTTATAGGGTCATAGCGTTTATTCGCACGTAACGCGGCGACAACTTCATGTCCATTTTTAACGGGCATTTCTATATCGGTAATGACAAGGGCTATATCATCAGCGGGGAAAGCAGCCAATGCGTCGATGAGTTCCAATCCATTTTCAAAAATTTGGAAGGTAAGACCGAGTTTGGAGAATAATTTTTGTACCATTTGCCGAATCAATCGACTATCATCCGCAAAAAAGAGTGTTTTTGTACTGAGTTTTCGAGGAAGGATATGATTAAGTAATTCATTGTTTTGTAGTGTCTCATCTTGAAAAATATCCAAAAGCATTTTGTCGCTGTCAAAAATAGTACACAAATGCAATGCACCATTGAACTTTATGGTTGCAAGGAAAGAGGTGTTGGCATTGTTACGAGCATTATTTTCCATTTCATTCGATTCAATGACGACTATATCCTCTACGCGCTTAACAATCATCGCTATTCTATGCCCGCCAAAGGAGGCTAGAATCATAAGCTCATACTCCTTTTTTTCCAGAATGGGCGTGCCAAACCAAGCATCAAAGAGTATTAAAGGGGTCATTTTTTCTCGAATTTGTGCCGTTCCGATAATGAGACTTCCATCGGTGTTATGGGCTATCTCAAAATCACCATAAATCAGAATTTCGTCTACTTTTGCCACATTTATTGCGTAGAATTCTCCATTTGAACCTTCAAAAATAAGGTACTGATTGGCATCATTGGCATTTGAAGTAACAAGTTTGACAAGATCGAGTTCGTCTTCTTCGATTACGTCGAGGGAAGTATCATTTTTTGTTGAGTTCATTGTAAAACAGTTCCTTCTGACAGATGCTCAATATCAAGGACTTTATCCATGTCAAGAAGCATTAAATAGCTAGTTTTATACGTAGCCATGGAAGCGATAAATTTTTTGTCAATTGAGAGCCCAAAAGGGGGACACTTCAAGATTGAATCTGGATGAAGATTATCCACCTCAAAAATTTCATCTACAAGAAGTCCAATATCAATTTTCTCTCCATTGGTTTGGGTATGAACGATTATAACAGAGGTTTTTGGGGTGATAACAGTGGCTTTCATCCCTAGCAATAATGAAAGATCGATGATGCCAACAATACTTCCTCGGATATTCGCAACCCCCAAAACAGAGCTGTTCATCATAGGAACTTTTGTAATGTGTGGATATTCAACGATTTCGGCTACAGCGGCTGAACCCATGGCAAAAAGAATTTCATCGAGATAAAAAAGCAAATATTGATCTCCCTCTTTTATCGTTAGATCAAGATCATCTTCCCATGTATCGTCCCATGATGTCATCGTCGTTTCCATTTTTAGTAGCTATCAAACTCACGAAGATCTAGCTCGTGATGGGACTGTGGTGAACCGAGAGTGTAATCATGAGATCGTTCCTTTTGAACGTGCTCGTTGGAAGCAAAAGAGTGCTCTTTGCGAGACGGATTGGAATGGTCCTCTTTTAGACGGAAGAATTTCATCATATCGGTCAAGGATGAGGCTTGTGCATTGAGCTGTGTTGCTGTTGCCGCTAGCTCTTGAGAGGCACTTGCATTCTCTTGTGTTACTTGATCCAGCTGATTCATAGCAATACTGATTTGCCCAATACCCGCATCTTGTTCGGTTGCAGCAACGGAGATATCTCGAATAAGAGCCGCTGTTTCGAGAATTTTTGGTAATGACTGAGAAATAAGTGATCCCGCTTCTTCTGAGATGGCAACACTTCGTCCTGTGATCTCACTGATCTCTTTGGCAGCGACTTGAGAGCGTTTTGCCAGTTTGCGAACTTCCGCAGCAACGACAGCGAACCCTTTGCCATGTTCTCCCGCACGTGCTGCTTCAATGGCGGCATTAAGGGCTAAGAGATTGGTTTGATAAACGATATCTTCGATGATTTTGATTCGATCGGCAATATTACGCATTGCCTCTACTGTTTTCGCAACCGACTCTCCCCCATTTTTTGCCATAACGGAAGCTTCAAAAGCAAGATCATTTGTTTTTTTGGCATTGTTGGCAGTTTCGTTAATGGAACCGCTCATTTCTTCGATTGAGCTTGTGGTTTCTTCGATGGAGGAGGCTTGGATTTCGGCACCATGAGAAAGTGAGTTGGACGATTTGCTCACTTCGCTTGAAGCCATAGTAATCTCGTTGGCACTAATGACGATTTTTGTAATCATAGAAACCAAATTATCAATAAATAGATTCACAGAGTTCTTAATAAGGGCAAGCTCTCCCGGAAGCTCAAGGGTGATACGACGCGTTAGATTACCATTACCGAGTCGATCAAGGGTATCCCCTAATTCTGCTACGATATCGGCAAGTGTTTGCATGGATTGATTGGTGGATGTTTTAATGGCACTAAGATCTCCAGGGAGATCAATCTCAATGCGATCCCCTAGCTCTCCACGACTCAACGCTGCCATAACCCGTGTCACTTCGGCAATAGAGTGATTGAGCATTGTCCCCAGTGTATTAAGAGCTTCAGTGATATTGGCATAATCACCATTGTAAACGGCTTCAACTTGTGCCGTAAGATTCCCCTGTGAAAACTCTTTTAAAACGCTTTGCAATGCAGTAAGGACACTAACAACGGCTTCCGTAGACGCATTTTGTTGTTCCGCAATTTTCGTAAAATCACCGCCGTATTTACTAGTATCAATGCGTATTCCAAGATTACCATTTTGCATCGCACGAGCAGAGAGGGAAGCATCGACAAGCAAATTATGAAGAACTTCCGCAAGAGTATTAATAGAGGTCTTTAACTGATCGTAATCACCATAATAAGGGGTGGTGACACGGGCAGCGAAATCCCCCATTTTGATCCGTTCTACCACATAAGAGATGTCTCGTGTGGCACAGACGCTTAAATCGACGTTGTAATTTATCCCATCCACCAAGCGCGCAAAATCACCGTTATACTTCATCCCATCAATACGATAGTCCATATTTCCATGGAGGACGGCTTCATTCATAGCGTGAGTTTCGGTATGCAGTTCTTTTAAAATGGCGCGTAACTCTGCAATTTCTTCAAAAATGGCGCTGGATTTATCACTATCCGAGGTGAACTCTTCACTAAAGCGTCCCTCTTTAAGTGCCCGAATCGCTTCTAAGATATAATCATTTTTTTTATTCTTTTTCATTTTTTTATCCCCTTTCATAAAACATCCCTTCTATCTGTATGTGTCGATGGCAATGTGAAGATGACTAAACAATTGTTTGGTATCATTTTCAACTTTGTCAAGAATCGGATTTAGTTCACTTGAAGATGCACCACGCGAAGCTTTATCAAGATACTCTTGCATGAGAGAATGGACTTCATTATGGCAATGGTGTACTTTATGCCACGAAGGGTGTGCTGTAAAGGGCATAGACTCCAGCTCTTTGAGATTTTTTCCAAATCGGCAGCAGCATGGCTTAACAACTTCAGTTTCCCATTTCCCCTCTTTGGCAGCATAAACAATATTCTCTTTAAAAATAATATGATCAATATAAAACTGGTCAAAATCAATGCTCAAAACGCCTGGATTACTGATAGATTTGCCCATACAAAGGCGATCAATCATACGATCATAACTGATACCACGCTCATCAAGAAACCCTAGCAAAAATTGAAAAGAATCTTCAAGACGGTTGTGTTTTTCGTGTTCTTTGAGCGCGTCATAGACTTTGCCAATCTCTTCTTTGATAAATTGGGATACAGGACGACGATAAGAGGCTATTTTTATAATCTTTCCATCTTCGATGATAGGGGTAACAAATGCTTTAACCCAATAAAAGTCCCCATTTCTAGCTTTGTTTTTGACAAAAGCGTAAATAGATTCACCTGCTAATACACGATCCCATAAGAGCTTAAAAACAGTTCGAGGCATATCAGGGTGACGAATAATATTATGGGGTTCACCAATAAGCTCAGAACGCTCATATCCTGCAACTTTGCAGAAAATATCGTTCACATAGATAATGAATCCCTTAGGATCGGTCATACTAACAATTAGCTCATGATCCTCAAAAAAAATCTCTTCACCTGTTGTGTTATTATTCATTCGTACTCCTTCATCTTTTTTCATGGTGTATTACATAGTTGATTAATGCGGGGATGTCAAAAATCAAAGAAATCTCTCCACTTCCGAGGATAGATCCACCTGAGATCCCTGGAACTTTTCGAAAGAGTGCCCCCATCGACTTGACGACGGTCTGTTGCTCCCCAAATAGTTCATCAACAATCAGTCCTGCTCGATACGAACCATATCGGACAATAATGACATTTTCTCGAGGGTAAAGATCCGTATCGTGATCACAAAAATAGTCTTTGATATCCAAAAGTGGGAGCAGTTCCCCCCGTAGGTTCAGCAAGAGAGAATTTCCAACGTTTACGCGATAGTTTTCGGTTAGTTCAACCACTTCTTGAATCATATCTTGTGGAATAATATACTTGGTTGATCCAGCCTGAACCAAAAATCCATCAATAATAGCCAATGTCAAGGGTAGGGTGATGATAAATTTACACCCTTTCCCTATCTGGCTAATAATATCAATTCTCCCTTTAAGCGCATCAATGTTTTGTTTGACAACATCCATCCCGACACCTCTTCCTGAGATGTCAGAGACAACGTCTGCCGTTGAAAATCCAGGATGAAAGATCATCATATTAATGTCATCTTGACTTGGATCCTCATTTTGGGCGATTAACCCTTTGGCGCGTGCTTTATTTAAAATAACCTCGGTATTCAGCCCTCGCCCATCATCTTCTATTTCTATAATGATATTCCCAGATTCAGGATAGGCGCGTAGTTCAATACGTCCGTGCTCAGGCTTGCCCGCTGCTAGACGATCTTCTTTGTTTTCTATTCCATGGTCGATTGAATTTCGTAACATGTGCACGAGGGGATCACTTAGTTTTTCAACGACCGATTTATCCAGTTCCGTTTCACCGCCGCTGATCGAAAAGTCAATGGATTTACCCACTTTTTTGGCAACATCACTGACGTTTCGGCGAAGTTTGGCAAACGATTCCTCAACTTGCACCATCCGAATATTCATAATACCATCGCGTAACACGTCAAGCATCTCACCCAAAGAGGTTGTTGTTTCTTCCAAATCTGTATCATCATATTTTTCAGCTAATTTCGCAATTTTTGCATTGGCTATCACCATTTCGCTGACTTGATTGATTAAAAGATCAATTTTTTGAAAATCAACCCGTAAAAAGGTACTTTTTGGAGCGAGATGTTTAATCGCCTCTTCATTATTTTCGGTGGGTGGAGAAATTATGGTTGATACGGCGGGAGTTTTTATAACGATAGGTGCAATGATTGGAGACTCGATTATTGGTTGCACATTTTCTGAGTGAAGCGTTTGGTCATACAAGGATGCTTCATGTAAAACAGCGGCAATCTCAGGACGTTGTTGAATAAGCTGTTTTAGCGCGTTGGAATCATCAGAAGAGAGGATAATAAGCTCAATATCTTCCTCAACAAATTCAAAAATTTCTTCAATCTCTATTTTAGAAGCCGAGGAAAGAAAAAAGATTTCAAATCCAATATGCGGATCAAGAGGATTGAGTTGCTCAAGGGTAGGAATGGATTGGGTGATAGGGAGAATAGTAATAATCTCCCCCATTGATCCAAAAAACTCAAAAATTGAAAGAAGATCCATCCCTGTTTTAAAGAATTCTTTTTTAAGTCGAAGAGAAAGATGCCAAACCCCTTCTTTTTCTTCTTCTTCATGAGGCGTGATAGATGGTGCAATAGTGCTATTACTACTTTGAGGGGAAGGGACACTTAGTGCTACGAGCAGAGAATTGCGCAAGAGGGCATCATGATCGAGTATCTCTTGTGTGAGGGGGGTTTTGGCAATCGCCGAAGCAATGAGGTTTTCTACATGATCTTTGACGGAGAGAAGAAGCTCTAACATCTCTTCTGTGAGTGTAATCTTTTTTTGTCGAACCGAGTCCAAAAGGTTTTCAGCAATATGAGTAAAGGAGACAATATCATCAAAGTCAAACATTCCTGCCGTCCCTTTGATCGTGTGCATTGCGCGAAAAATTGCCCCTATCACTTCATCATCAACGCCACGCTCTACCGCATCCATAAGCGCTTGTTCCATAAACCCAAGCTGATCTTTGGCATCTTCACAAAAATATTCTAATTCTTCATCCATGAGAAGACTCCAAAAGAAGTGGTGCGCAACCACTCAAGTCTATTGATTGACGAAGAAATGTGGACAGACCTGATAACAAAAGAGGTTCCCCCTGTTCATGAAGTGAGTTTTGAAGAGAAAGAAGAAGCTGAATCCCACACATATCAATACGTTCAATACGAGAAAGATCCAGTATCTCATCAGGCTCTTTCTCAGAGAGCCAAATCAATAAAGATTTTTGCACTTCTTCGACTTCTTGAATGGTTAGTCCCTGAAATGGAAGTTTCATGTACTTATCGGCTCAGTTTTTTAAGAACAAGAAGAAATTTTTCTTTGTTGAAAGGTTTTAGCAACCACGCTTTAACGCCAAGCTCACGTCCAAGATTTTTGAGTTCGTCATTATTCTCAGTTGTTAGCATAACAATAGGAGTATACGCACCCCCCGGAAGTTTCTTGATCTCACGAATCATATCAAAACCGCCCATAACAGGCATGTTTATATCGCTGAAAATAATATCTACAGCATTGTTTTTGAAAGCTTCAATCCCTTTGGCTCCATTCTCGGCAAGAATAATGTCATGTCCTGCTTCAGTGACTGCTCTTTGTGCGACCATTCGTATCAAACTAGCATCATCAACTACTAAAATTGTTGCCATATTACCCCCTTTTTTTTCGTATTCTATATAGATTAGTCACGATTTGAATTATTAACAAGATTAACTATTTCTTTGAAAGATTCACCATCTAGCCCTAATGTGTTGGCTAATTCAATAGCAGATGCGACTGACTGCTCTGTAAATTGATCTTTAAGATTGACGGCGGTAGAAATAACGGCAAGACGTGAACTGATTGCATCTAAAGAACTTCTTGATGTATCCGAACAACGTCGAATAGCTTGAACAATTCTATCGTCAAAATCCCACGTTTCAAACATTGTAGCTCCGACGGATTGATGATTGAAGCCACAGACATTAGTTTCGATCGTATCTAAAGAATCTGTGCCTAAGAGAGCAGCATGAAATTTTGCTGTTAATTTTTCTTTGATAATGTAATCAGAAATCAATAATGATCCCATTTCCATCAAAAAAGAGGAGGTTAGCAATATATTCGCACTTTGTGAATCAAGCCCATCCATCCAGTGAAAGGCTAGGGCATTTTGAGTCTGAGCAACATCTAAAAATTTACTAGGAGCAATACCATAAGGAGATAAGTCTACTGCTAAAGTGTGTTCAATTGCATTTGCCATAGCAAAACCTACAATGCTAGAAATACCAAACATACTAATAGCTTGCTGAACACTATTGACGTGCTCTTTCAGTGCATAAATAGGGGAGTTGACAAGTTTTAAAATATTAGCAGTTAGCATAGGATCTTGTTGAATAATCAACGCAAGATCTCTTAACGAGCTCATCGGATCATTTGAAATTTTTTGGATTTTTATGATACTGTCAGGCATCGGTGGTAACGCACTTACGTGTTGAGCGCGAGTGGATAGAGTTCCCATAATTTTTCCTCCATAAGGCTAAAATTTTTTAAGTCAATATGTCTTGCGGATATTCTAGCATAAAAATTGATGGTTCTTAGCAAAGCGTAACGTCTTTCAACTAAAATCTTGATTTCCGTCAATGTTTCTAATCCTCTCAAACGCTATACTTTCACAAAAAGATGGAGAAGACCACTATGATTTTAGAATTTATGAGAGACGATCACCGCGCGTGCGATCATCTATATACGGAAGCTGAAAATGCCCTTGCTGACAAAAAAGTCGATGAAGCCAAAAAACTCTTCAGTGAGTTTCATCGCACTACCAATCACCATTTTGATATGGAGGAGAAAGAGCTTTTTATTACGTTTGAAAAACGAACGGGGATGATGGGGGGACCTACTCAGATGATGCGGTATGAGCATCAACAGTTGCGTGCCCTTTTGGAATCTATGCTCCGCTCTTTGAACGAAGACAACTATGATGATTTTTTCGGGCAAGGGGAATCGATGATGATTATGCTTCAGCAACACAATATGAAAGAGGAGCAAATGCTTTATCCGATGATTGACCGTGCCCTCGGCGGTGATGGTGAGCTGATGATACAAACGCTCAAAGAGATGCCCAAATGAAGTCGCTAGATGTACGGGAATTCGATCATCCTTTACCGTTGGAAATGACGGTCGATGCGTTTAAAAAGCTTAGTGGCAGTGAAGTGCTTTTAATGATTCACCGACGTGAACCAACCCCTCTTTTCGAGATAATTACGAAAAATGGTGGCTTTTATCGTTCGGTGCACGTGGAAGAGAATCTCTGGCATATCTTTATCACCCGTGATTCCAATGTGAATTTGGATGATTGCCGTGTTTGAAGGTCTCTCTCTGAATCAAGCGCCTCCTATTTCGGTGGTGCTTCGTTTCTTCCTTACCCTCCCTGTTTTTGGATTGATCCTTAGTCTTCTAATGATCCTTTTCCCCACCGAAATCCTTACCCACAACCATCCCTTTTCTCTTGCGAGTATCCATCTTCTCTTTTTAGGAATGATTAGTATGGGGATGATTGGTGCGCTGTTTCAGATGCAAAGTGTTTTAGGAGGTGCACCCATCCCCTCACCGTTGGGAAACTCTCTTATTATTCACTCGCTTCTCGTGTTGGGGATTCTTGCGTTAGCCAGTGCCTTTATTTTTCAATTTCCCGAACTTTTTATTATTGCGGCGGTCTTGTTGGGAAGTGGTATTGTCTACTTCGCTCAGATTCTCCTCCCCTTACTCATCGCAAAGATGTCTCACAATACCCTCAAAGGGATGCGCTTCGCCATTTTTTCACTCCTTATCACCGCAATATTAGGGGTGGTTATGGCAAGCTCCTACGCCAATGGAAGTTTTAGCGATACCCACGCCGCGATCAAAGCGTCTCATTACTCTATCGGTCTCATCGGTTGGATTGCCGCTCTTATCATCTATGTTGCGTTTCAAGTTATTGAGATGTTTTACGTCACCGCTTCGTATAGCAATTGGTGTAAACAAAATGTCAAACGCATTCTTGGAGCCTCTCTTCTTCTCAAAGTGATTTGGCTCTTCGCGGCGTTGCCATTTGCTTGGGTGTTTGATGTTTTTATGGCGTTGCTCTTGGTGGGATTCGTGACAACAACGATGAAGCGATTGCGCAGTCGAAAACGTCGTGTGAGTGATGTGAGTATCTGGTTTTGGATGATGGGGCTGGGGTTATTGATGATTGCCTTACTCTCGTATCTTACGTCGATAGTGAGCCATTATGAACCATTAGAGGCTATGAGCTTGATTGCATTCGCCCTCTTTGCTCTCTCGATTATTTTGGGAATGATGGGAAAAATCGTCCCCTTCTTAGTGTGGTTTCATCTCAATGCCGCAGGATATATGGAGACTCCCATTATGTCAAACATTATCCCCGCTAAACGTCTCAAAATGAGTTTCTGGCTTTTTGGAGCCACCGCTTCAACAGCTATTCTCTCCCCTTTCGTCCCACTGCTGTTAATCGCTTCGGGTCTTAGTGGGATCGCGCTGTTCTCGTTATTGCTTTTTAATCTGGTAACCGCCGCGAAACTCTATCGCAAGGTTCTTGCGACGGGGACGAGATTTACCTTTGAGCCTTAATCTCGGCTCATAATCTTTTGCTTTTCGGCTTCAAACTCCGCTTCGGTGAGAGTACCGCTGTCGTACAGCTGTTTGATTCGTTCCAGATCATTGTATTTTTGGTTTGCATTTATTGTGTTTTGAGGAGTTTTTGTTGAAGTTCCGAGAATGGCGTATAAAATAAATCCAAGGAACGGGATAAAAAAGACCAGTAAAAACCATACGATCTTAATACCGATGTCTTTAAAATCACAGCGAATAATATCGACCAAGGCCCATATCCATAGCGCAAAGATAGCAACACCGATCAGTAATCCCACCATTCCAAACATCATTATTGAATACTCCATAAATCCCGCTTCACTCTTAATTAAAAGAGATTGTAGCATTTATTGGAAACAATTTTATTTTGCGATAAAACTGAGACAGTAATAAATCGTGGCGCTCAGTACAGCGGTGACGGGCAAAGTGAAAAGCCATGAGAGCAAAATCGTTTTCACCATGCTTCTTTGCACTCCGCCCTCAGGTTCTGCAACCATCGAGCCTGCCACGGCGCTAGATACGATATGCGTTGTACTAACAGGAGCATGGGCAAAGTTCGCTAGTAAAATCGTCATCATCGCCATCGCTTGTGCCACGGTGGCTTGCATATAGTTAATCGGTTGAGATCCGATTTTCTCACCAATGGTAATGACGATTCTTTTATACCCTATCATTGTTCCAATACTAAGTGCAAGCGCAACCGCGATAATAACCCATGTCGGAACGTATTCGGTTGCCGATACTAAGATTTTGCGTTGAGCTGAGATGTAATCGGATTTATCTTTATCAATTATCAAATAGGTTTTTTCAACTTGACCAAAGAAGTTATCCGAACACAAAATAGCCGTATGCACACGCCAGCTATCTTGGGGTGAAAGCTGTGAATACGATTTGATTCCATCGAGTTTGGTAGCAATCAAAGAGGTTGTTTCGTACACTTGGTTAACGTTACACTCTGCAATTGTATTTTTTGTTTTAAGGGCGCTGATAAGATGTTTTTCGCTGACGAGCTTGTTGAGTGCTTCGTTATTTTCAGCGTAAAATTTTGCCAAATTTGCGGCACTATCGCGTGTTTGCTTGATTTTATATTCGTGTGAATTCATATCAAGTGCATAATAGGTTGGCAATATCCCGATCAGAATAATCATAATGATACCGATCCCTTTTTGACCGTCATTCGAACCGTGCGCGAAACTGACCCCTGCCCCTGTGGCAATGATTCCTGTGCGCATCCAAAAGTTCGGGCGTTTTCTTTTCGATTCGCTATCGGGCGTTTTGAAAAATTTTGGATTATGGACAAATTTTCGCGTCGCTTTCATAAGTAAATAAGCAAATCCAAATCCCAAAAGAGGAGAAAGGGCTAAAGCAGTCAATACGCCATACAAGGCTTTCCAATTGACGCTTTGCGAAAACTCAAAACCGTGCATAACACCAAATACGGTACTAACGCCAATAAGAGACCCGATAAGGGAATGGGAACTGGAAACGGGTAAACCGAAATACCATGTTCCGAAATTCCAAATGACAGCAGAAATCAGTAGAGAATAGATCATCACTAACGTCGCATTCTGATTGGAAGCCACCATAATATCCAGCGGCAACAAGTGGACGATGACGTAAGCAACACCGATACCACCCATAATAACCCCGAGGAAATTCATAACACCCGACATCATGACCGAGTATTTTGCTTCCATAGAGTTGGTGTAAATGATCATAGCTACCGAATTTGCGGTATCGTGAAAACCGTTAATCATCTCATAAAAAAGAGCGATACCTAACGATAAAAGGAGTAAAGCAAGGGTGAGAGTATTGACATTATTGAGCGCTTCCCAAATGACAGACATGGCATTATCCTAAGATTAAAAATATGAGGCGAAATAGTATTACGAAACCATTACGATATGGTTACGATATTATTACATAATTATGCCAAGTTGCTCTTTTAAATGAGTTTGGAGCTATTATATTGACATACTTCTCTATAATAGTATAATATAAAGAAATATACTTATGTATATCAAAAGGATTTGTGGAACTATGCTTAAAAATAGTCTAATTGAACAAAACCCTCATTGGGATAAAAAGTACCAAACCTATATTAAAAGAGCTTCTTTTGAAAAGCTTGTCCGATACCTTCCTCTCAAACAAATCATTACAATCACGGGTATCAGACGATGTGGTAAAAGCACTCTTGCTAAATCCGCCATCACCTATCTTATTGAAAATGGAACCAATCCGAAAAACATCCTTTTTGTCAATCTGGAGCAGCCCCAATTTTTAGAGTTTCGTCACGATCCGTCATATCTTGGGGTTCTATTTGACGAATACCTAAAACTTGTCAATCCATTAGGCAAAGTAGTGGTCATATTCGATGAGATCCAATTTTTTGATCACTGGCAAGTATATATCAAGAGTAAATATGAATCCAGTGATATTAAGTTTATCATCACAGGTTCCAACTCATCTATGCTTTCAAACGACCTCAATACGCTCCTTACAGGGCGTAGTTTAAATATCCATCTCGATACCTTCTCATTTAAAGAGTTTTTAGACTATCTGGGGATAGATTTTAGGGATACGATTCACAAAATTACCAATAAAATTGCCATGGCCAGAGCCAAAGAAGAATATCTCCAATGGGGTGGATTTTATGAGGTGTTTAGCATAGGGGATGAATTAACCAAAAAAGAGATACTCATCAGTTATGCTAAAAATATCATCTATCGTGATATTGTCCCCCGCTATGGAATACGTAACAGTGAGGTGGTGGAGCGCTTATTCTTCTATTTGGTTTCCAATGTGGGAATTATTCTCAATTATGCGACTTTATCGCAAACGTTTGGCATTAGCGATAAAACAATCAAAGAGTATATCCACTACTTTGAAGAGGTGTTTTTATTACAACGTATTGACAGGTTTCATACCAAACCCAAAGAGCGGATCAAATCAACCAAAAAAATTTATGTTAAAGATAACGGATTTTTGCAAGTAGCTCCAAAAAATTCTGCTAATAGGGGAGCAGCTTTGGAAAATATTGTTTTTAATGCACTCTATCAAGAAGAAAATTCTCTAACCTATCTCAAAGAGACTTATGAGATAGACTTCTATTCCAAAGAGATACTGTATCAAGTTTCCTACGATATCTGTGATGAGAAAACAAAAAAGAGAGAACTCAATGCCTTTGATTGTTTTGCAAATGAAGGTCAGCAGTGTAAGCTTATCACCTACGATACGAATGAGACTCTCCTAAGCAATGATAAAAGAGTAGACGTTCAAAGTATGGATAGTTTTTTACTTGAGGAGAAGAGAAAGTAGGGTAATATCACCCAAATTTCCCCGTGATATACTCTTGGGTTAATTTCTCTTTCGGTGTGACGAATAACTCTTCTGTATACCCTAGTTCGATCAAATCGCCCAGATACATAAATCCTGTATAGTCACTTACGCGTGCTGCTTGTTGCATATTATGGGTAACGATGATGATAGAGACACGATCCTTGAGTTCAATAATGAGTTTTTCAATTCCCTGTGTCGAAATAGGATCAAGTGCTGAGGTTGGTTCATCGAAAAGCAATACTTCAGGCTCAACGGCGATAGCACGCGCGATACACAACCGCTGTTGTTGACCCCCCGAGAGACCATCTGCATCGTGTTTTAGACGATCACTTACCTCTTTCCAAATGGCAGCATCTTTGAGTGCTTTTTCAACACGGTCATTCAATTCTGTTTTATTTTTGATACCTTGCAAGCGCATACCGTAGGCAACATTGTCGTAAATCGACATGGGGAATGCGGTAGGTTTTTGGAAAATCATCCCGATACGGGTTCGTAAATGAATCAGATCCTCTTTTGGGTCGAGAATATTACGTCCATCAAAGAGGATTTCCCCCTCGTATTTGTTCCCCGGATAGAGATCGTGCATACGGTTGAAGGAACGCAATAGGGTGGTTTTACCACATCCTGATGGTCCGATAAGGGCTGTAATCGAATTTTTGGCGATCGGCATTGTGATCTTTTTGAGACTCGGAGCCGATGCCCCTTTGTAGGTGAAATCGAAATTCCGTACGTGAAGAGCGCATTCTTCTTTAATATCAATAATACTTGCCATTGGTTATTTCCCTTTCTTTCTCGTTAATAAAATCAATCGTCCTAGAATGTTAAGACCCAAAATGAACATAGAGAGGATGAACGCCGCCGCCCATCCTAGTTGTTGCCAATCCTCATACGGGCTGGTCGCATAGTTAAACATGGTCACTGTCAATGATGGCATAGCCTGATTCAAATCGGTGGTGAAAAAGTTATCGTTGAATGAGGTAAAGAGCAGAGGTGCTGTCTCTCCCGCAACACGTGCAACCCCAAGCAATACTCCCGTTAAAATTCCCGCTTTTGCCCCACGATAGACGACATCCATAATTACTTTGTACTTAGGTGCACCCAAAGCAAAAGCAGCTTCGCGTAATGTTCCAGGGACAAGTTGAAGCATATCATCTGTGGTACGTAAGATGATGGGTATCATCATAATTCCCAAGGCAATTGCACCTGCCCACGCACTAAAATGCCCCATCGGGATAACCACAACGGCATAAACAAACGCCCCAATAACAATAGAGGGGGCGGACATCATAATATCACTGATGTCACGAATGGTATTGGCAAGTTTGGAGTTTTTGCCGTATTCACTCAAATACGTCCCTGCCAAAATTCCTAACGGAACACCAACGCCCGTAGCCATTCCCACAAGGATCAGTTGACCTACAAGGGCGTGTTTAAGACCGCTCTCTGCATATCCGGGAGGAGCACCCTCGTAGATAAAGATATTCCAGTTAAGGGCACTTACCCCCTTCATTACCAAAATACCCAAAATCCAAAACAAAAAAGCCAATGCTATAACGGCACTGAGCGTTGAAAAAATCAATGCCAGTTTATTGATAAAAATTCGTTTTTGTACGGCAGTCATTAGGCTCTCCTAGCTTTTCGTAAAAAGTAAAATTTAGCAATCGCAATCACCACAAAACTCATAATAAGAAGGGTCAATGCCAGACCAAACAAGCTTGAGAAATAAAGCGACGTATCGGCTTCGGTAAACTCATTGGCAAGAGTGACGGGAATAGAGGTTGTTGGGCTGAGGATGGAAGTAGGGACTTTGTGAACATTCCCCATAACAAACGTTACCGCCATCGTCTCACCGATTGCCCGACCCAAAGCCAAGATCAAAGAACCGATAATTCCCGCTTTAGCGTAGGGGATAATAACATCTTTGATAACATCCCACTGCGTACCGCCCAATGCGTAGGCGGATTCTTTGAGAATATCGGGAGTCGTATTCATCGCATCACGAGTAACCGCCGCCATAAAGGGGAGAATCATAATGGACAGAACAATCCCTGCCGCAAGAAGACCAATTCCCATACCGCCCGTGAGATCACGCAAAATAGGGACGAAGTAAAACAGCCCCCACATTCCGTAAATAACCGAAGGGATAGCGGCAAGAAGTTCAACACTTACCCCGAAGAACCCTTTGATTTTGTCGTGTGCGATTTCACTAAGGAAGATAGCAACCCCGATTGCGACGGGAATAGCGAGAAGCATCGCCAAAAAAGTAGAGGCAACGGAACCGAAAATCGCTGCATACGCCCCGAATTTATCGACATTGGGAGCCCACTCGTCTTTGGTTATGAAATCCAACCCAAATGTCTGCATCGCTTCGGTCGATTGATTGAACAATACGACAAATATCCATGCGACGATCAAGAGGATCAAGAATGCACTGATACGCGTCAGGTTGTGAAAGAGTTTATCGACCATGCCAAGCCTTGCCTAGAAATTTTGGGCAATTTTAGTACAGGTTGATTACAACTGCGTTACGGAGGGGTAATTAGATCGCGCTATTTATAGCGCAATAGTATAGAGGTGATTAAAATTTATAGTTTAGACCAGCATACGGATTATAAACAGTTAGTGTTCCATATTCATTCTTGTCGTATGCCATACTTGTCCGTAGAGCTTTATAGGCTATTTCGAGCTCAAGCCCAGCTGTCAATCCAAAAAGTATACCAGCACTAACTCCCAGATTCCAATCAGCATTAGAGTCAGTTGTAACCCCTATTCCTGCACCAATATATGGGAGAAAGCGCTTATTGCCGCCTATTGTTACAAGATAATTAAAATTTAGAGCATAGAAATTCATCTTTTGTTGATTTCCGTACAGATTACTACCACTTGCTTTATTTGCAGAAAAACTTGTCAAATCAAATTCAGCACGATTAGCACTTTTTCCTATCCAACCATACTTTAAGCTCATTGCAGTAGTATCAAGTTTTGTGTCTTCTTTAGTGACACCACCTTCGTGAGTCTCGCTTCCATTCCCTTTCATAACACCTACACCAAAATAACTCTTCCCTGCATCTTCCAGCGAGCTTGTAGTAAACCAATTTTTTGTCGCGGGTTTGCTTACTTCCACAACAGCCTCAACATGCTCTGGCACACTGACGGATATTTTCCCAGAATCATCAGGTAGAGCAACCGCAACCGCAACATTGGAACAGACGAGTAAACACCCTAGAAATAAACTTCTTTTCACTTTAAACCTTTTTTTAATATTATTAAATTAATTCATTGTTATAGCTTCCTCGAAATGACGTAAAGATACTAACTTCTTTACAAAATCATGGGACGAAGACTATAGATATTGACGATAAATATCATATAGCGAATAATTTTTTGTAGTATAAATTGCTTTTTCGATATTGGTGTCATTAACTTTGTACTTCACGGCATAGCCATAGTTAATTTTAATAGCATCCGCCTTACTTTTAGTCATCTGTGTAAAATTGACCTTTTCTTTCATGGTACTTGATAGTAATGCGTAGCGAGTACCATCGTCTAAAGCTCTCGAATCTGGTGCGAGCTCTTTATCAAGGTTAGAAATATTGTTGACAAGACTCTGGTAATAGCAAGTTAATGACTTTACGGTAATAAACGATTGCGTCTTATTGGATAATACACCATTCACTGACAAATTGGAATTTACACCCATGACAGCAATAAAATTAGAATCATCTATTGTGTATGCTTTGGGAACCATATTGTTTAAACTTGCAGTTTCAACTGTGATAGGAATAGTGATATTGATTTTTTTCCCGAGAGTATAAGGTACTTCTGTAGGAGCCTTAATGGTAGCATCGAATGATATATTGCTGTTATGGGCGAATTTCTTTTCAGACTGACCTACTATGTTGTAATTTTTAAATGCAGTAGCTAGGTATGTCTTGTACTCTTTGAGATCTTTTTGGTATTGTTGCTCAATTCTTTCTTTTAGCGTTGCTGTTTTAGATACGGCATCTTCTTTGGTAAAAGCTTCTCCATTAATAAGAGATGTGTATGAGTAACTCTTTTTTGCGGGAGCATTTAAAGCAACGGTATATCCACCGTCTAGTTCTTTGTTTTGTAATAGACCACTTTTATCAGTGACGGAATAAGATAAAGAAATTAAATTCTTGTTGCCTTGGTAGTCCGTCAATGCTTTGGCGTATAAGGCATCCATTTCTTGGCTTCTTTGGTTTGCGTATTTGACTAGCTCTAAAAGATTAGCTTGGTGTTTTAGAAGCTCATTGTTCTCAACAATTTCTAAAAAATCTTTTTGGTGAAAATATTTTGGATCTGGTAAGCCAACAAGTAATGTCGTACCAAAAGTAAGAGCAGCTAATCCAGCAGTTAGCGTTGATGAGGCAATTGTTGAGAGTACTTCTCGGCTGGTGTAGTGACTGTCGCAAAAAAGTTTCTTATTTCCTTTGGCATCATTACCCATTCCAGTGCTTATTACACAATTTATAGCATCATCAGCTTTTTCCTCTTTATTAGTCATTGAATAATCTGGATAAAATCCAAATGCTGTGATTCGTATTAGTTCTACATCTTTATCATGACCATTATTGAGCATTGAGACTTTGAGCAATTTTGTGCCGCCTTGCATATAGGCATAACCTATTGCACCAGAAGAAGAGAGAGTAGCCTTTTTAACAGCCTCAACATGCTCTGGAGCACTGACGGATATTTTCCCAGAATCATCAGGTAGAGCAACCGCAACCGCAACATTGGAACAGACGAGTAAACACCCTAGAAATAAACTTCTTTTCACTTTAACCCTTTTTATTAATATTATACTCTAAACATTTTATATCTTAACGACAAAGTAATTATTTACTTTTTAATTTGATAAATACACCCTCGTCATTGCTAATGTGCTCATACGATTGTTCTGTTTTTGTCTGAAGTGTGACACGATACCAATCACCCCGATCTGCCATATAAATATCGGATACCTTTTCAGTATCCAACTCCGTCACTACACGAGGAGCCTGCTCTTTGCTGTAGAAATCGAAAACAATCAAATGTCTACCCTTGGAATCGGTAAAGACAAAATGCTCTTTTATCGGGTCTTTTATATCCAAAAAGATGGAGTTATCATTAAAAATAAAGCTTGATTTACCAAACTTAAATTTTTTATCGGCAGTTTTAAATGCTTGCGTTGCTTTTCGTGCTTCAACCTGAGCCGATTCCACTTTAATTTTTTCAATAGTTTGGCTAGTTTTAATTTTGTTAGAAACGACGATTGAATTAAAAGATTTAACATCATTACTGTTCATAGAAACGACCAATTTTTCAACTTCTGGTGCTTTGAAATATTGAGGTTTTAAATCAGCTTCTGTCCCTTTAAAGTCACGAAGTTTAGAGACAACAAACACCTGACCACTTTGATAGTGCGCAGGTGTCTGTGTGTGGTTAAACTTTTTTGCCTCTTTTGGAACCATGGCATTCGTATAATTTACCAACTCCATCGAACTTATTAATCCATCATGGTCAAAATCGGCATCACCTTCTAATGCTTCACTTAGAACGTACGTGAATATTCCATGACCATCCGCCAAACCTTCGAGAGCGGTTTGTACTGAATTGGCTGCTGTCATACTCGTTAAATTTAATTTAGACGTACTACTCTTGGCAAGTTGTTTAGAAACTTTTTCATTGATTGAACCAGAATAACACGTATCAAATAAAAGCAACTTATTGGCAGTTGGAATTTTTTTGAATGCTTGTCTCAAATCATCTTCCGAAATAGAATCTTCTTTTATTTTTGCATTATCAATTTGATCCAGATTAGACGTAATCATATAATATGTATCATCCACAACGATGCCATGGGTTGCCGAATAAAATACAAAAAAATCATTGGCTGAAATATCTTTCAGAGTATCCAATTTTGCCAAAATAGCTGTTTTTGTTGTAAAGTCCATTTTTTTCATATAGTCAATATTTACTTTTGAGAATATATCCTTTGTTCTCTTATATAAGGTTGCCCCAAACAAGCTAGCATCAGCCTCTGCATATTTAAGATTTAATTCTTTGGCTTTAAACTCATCAATACCAATTACAATTGCATATATCTTTGGCTTAGAATTTAATGCATATTCTGCTACTACTTCATGTACTATTTCATCACCACGAATTTTATTGGTTTCATCATAAGCGTATGCTCTAATCTCGTTATAACCATTTTGCAGTTTAATATTAAAGTTTTTAACCTTGAGACCATCTCTTTTGACTTTTAATGCTCTATCATCATTTGCGGCAATCTCTGCCCCATTTACAATTAATACAACCTCGCCTATTCCAAACCCCTGAGCCTGAACTTCTAGGGCAATATTGACATTTTCACTATCAAAGGTTTCAGGTAAATTATAAAAAGAAACTATGGGTGGTAATATAGCGACACCTTGACATTGTTTTGGTGGATTTTTTAATGCAGTTTTTATCAGATTCCCAGCTTGGTTTCTATGATATTTATATGCCATATCCAGTGCGTTCAATGGTAATGGCTTGAATTGAGCCGTCTGATTTAGGTCTACACAATGTTCTATGAGATAATTCTGAATGGCGGTATTTTCAGGCTTACCGTCTAAATTAGATGCCAAACTTCCAATCAACGTTGTTGCATTGTTGCTAGTAAGTGATTTTATATCACCTCCAAGCTCAATAAGATACTGTGTTAGTGCTAGATCTTCGGAAACGTGAATCAAGGTGTAGCCGTTATATCCAGCCTTTTTATAATTTGCCCCTTTTGAAATCATCCATTTCACCATCTCCAAAGAAGCTTCTGGACTATTCTTAGAATACCCTTGAGTTACAAATTGATAAAGAGGGAAGGTACCATTTTTGTGTTGATAGTTGATGTCGGCTCCAGCATTTATCAAATGAGTCATCCAATTAATATCACCTGCCTCTGCTGCATTCATCAAAATGGAATTACCATTGCTTGTTATTGTATTTACATCAGCAGAATAATCTGCTTTTAAAGGTGAAGGTGTTGGATTATTTTTACTAGTGGAACAACCACTTAACAACAATATTGCGGTAAAAAGTCCTAAATAATGTATTCTATATCTGTACATTTACTACCTATCCTTTTAAATAAAATTAATTAATTTTATTCTACCCAATTCGTATAAAATCCACCCTATCACTTTGAGTAACTAAAATCCAAGAGAGGGTTTAGGGGTCATTAGATGAATTAATTTCATAATGATTTTAGCTTTAAAATAAGATTATACACATAATAGTTATTATAATAACTATTTAAGCAGTATCGTTTTAGAATTGCATAATTACTACAAAGGAAATGCATGAGTTTTGAATCCGATAAGTCGATTGCTTTTATGATCGCTAAAACACGAAATATTCTTAAAAATGAATTGGAAAAAGAACTCAAGCCTTACTCTATATCGTATGCACAGCGTGTAATACTCATTCGTTTATGTGAAAAAGATCGATTGACTCAAAAAGAGTTGGCACAAGATACCTATTTTGAGCAATCTAATCTAACCCTTATGCTGGATAAATTGGAACTAAAAGGGCTGGTAAAGCGTGAGCCAAAAGAAAACGATCGAAGAGCGTATCTCGTAACGATTACTACGAAAGGGAGGGAACTCCAAGATGAACTCATTTTATTGGGAGAGAAAGTCATTGAAAGAGCTTTTAACGGTGTTAGTCCTGAGCAAAAAGAGGAGATGTCACATCTTCTTCAAACCATTTATGAAAATCTAAAAAACGGTTTATAATGAATACAAAAACGCTTTTCGCCACGTGTTTATCCTTTTTTTTACTTACAGGATGTATTCCTAAAATTGATAAAGCTGAGGTGCTTTCGAAAACAGTGGTAAATAGTGATATCGAAAAAAGCATCGACGTATATGATGACAATGCAACACAGCTTGTAAATGACTGGTGGAGGGGATACGGCGATTCGCAACTTAATAGCATTATTTCCGAAGCGCTCACCAATGCACCCTCGCTTAAAAGTATAGAAGCCCGATATGCCCAAGCAAATACTATTATTGAATCCGTTCAATCACGTAATCTACCGCATATCTCTGCTAATGCCAGTGTCGTTCGGCAACGTTTCAGTGAAAATCATATTTTTCCTCCACCATTGGGAGGAGGGTCGTATACACAGTATCAGCCATCATTGATGCTAGATTACGATTTTGACTTTTGGAATGCACGTGAATCACGAATTTTGGCGGCTAAAAATAGTGCTTTGTCCCAAAAAGCAACCATAGAAGCCTCAAAAATAGCATTAAGTAGTGCCATTTGTGAAACATATCTTTCTTGGAATTTTGATGAGCAAAAACTTGCGGCATTAAGCGTTTTGGAAAAAACGGCTACTGAAGAGCTTCGTATTGTTGAAAAGCAGTACCGATTAGGGTTAATTGATGGTATTGCGATTAATGATAAAAAGGGTTCCCTTTCTCATGTTACTCAGCAACTCACGCAACTAAAACGTGTAATTGAAGGAAAAAAAAAGAGTATCTGTGTTTTAGGCGGATTTCTCCCTTCGTATACGGCGACGATGAAAGCCCCGCATATTGATGATGCGTTCAATGTTCCTTTGCCAAAAGAGATTATGCTCAATCTGGTTGGTCATCGTGCGGACGTTGCTATTGCAAAATACACAGCTTTGAGTAAAAGTAATATCATTGAAGAAACAAAAGCTCAATTTTATCCCAATATCAGTCTCTCTGGACTTATCGGGTTTACCTCTTTTAGCTGGACAAAACTCATCGATCACTCTTCCTATACCCCTTCCGTAGGAATCGCACTATCACTTCCACTGTTGGACTGGGGGGAGAGAAAGGCAAATTTACAAAACAGTGTCAGTGATTATAATAGTTCTGTATACGATTATAATCAGGTGGTAATCAAGGCGGCAAATGAAGTCGTTGTTTTACTCAAGCAATCAAAGTTAATGGAGTTAGAAATACGACTTCATGAAGATGATATGAATGCGCGTCATACCAATGAGAACATTTTTAGAAAAAAACTAGCGCTTGGATTGAGTAATAAACTACCCTACCTTTTGGCACAAAAAATTGTCTTAGAAGGGAAGATAGAAACGTATTCGTTATATGAAACCAAATCGTTAATCCAAATTGATTTAATCAAAGCGTTAGGTGGTGGATACACGGACAAAGGGGATAATAATGCAAGTCGCTAATATGCTTTTTCGTTCTTTTAAATCATTCCCATGGCAAAGAACCCTCTCTGAATGGTTTTCAATGGATGCCCCGATTTTGATGTATATGTCTAAAGTGGTTATCGCGGCATTGTTAGCTTTATGGATGGCAATGACCTTGAATATGTCAGATCCTCGAACAGCTATTTTTACCGTATTTATCGTTATGCAACCTCAAAGTGGACTCGTGTTTGCCAAAAGCTATTATCGTGTTTTGGGGACGATTGCTGGAGTTGGAATTTCACTTGTAATTATTGGAATGTTTTCACAGGATCCTATTTGGTTTATAACATTTTTTGCCCTTTGGATTGGTTTGACGACGGCTGCCGGATTCAAATATCGTAATTTTCAATTCTATGGATTTGTTTTGGCAGGATACACGTTATGTATCGTTGCCCTTCCTGTTATTGAAACGCCACTTGAGGTTTTTGACATTGCTGTTTCTCGCTTTTCTGAAGTTATTATTGGAATTATGTGTGCGACGGTGATCAGTGATGTTATCTTTCCTCGCCGTCTTCTGGATTCGTTAATAGCGAGTGAGCAGGAGCGATTTCGTAATGTCCTTGTCACGTTATCCGATCCAAAATTAGTTTTTGCTGCATTTGATGATACTAATCCCTCCGTCAGCCGATTTTCAAATGGGGTTGTGGGGCTGAATGCTGTTCGTGTCAATAGCAGTTTTGAAAGTGGAAGTGATCAGAAAGAGCGTCAACACTACGCCCACCTCAATCATGAGTACATGAATCTCTCTACGACGTTTCACTCCCTTAAAAGTATCGTTGTCGCGATCAAAGAGGATGAGAAAAATCAGCTTTTAGAAGCATTGGAACGTTTGTATACTCCTCTTGCGTCGGCATTAAAGAATCGCCCCGAAACAGTATTGACGTTAGATGATTTGAACCATCTTCTATCCAAACTTTTAGAGGCAAAAAGTCGTGTTCAGGAACACTATGAACACGAAAGACTCTTATTTGGAGATCAAGATGACTTTACTGCAGCGGCATATCTGATTCTCCGTTTACTCAATGAGTTGCATAATCATTGCGCCACTTACCTTTCTCTTTTAAAACATCGCGTATCAGGTTCTGCATCCCGTGAGCTTAGTCGTATTGTCCAATTTTCAACCCATACGGATAATGTTTTGGTTGCTTTGGCAGCATTTAGAGGAAGCGGTGTATTGCTTTTGACCATGCTGTTTTGGATTCTAACTGGATGGCCTTATGCTACGCTAACGATCACGATGGCGGTAGTTATCGGATTGTTGCTTGGAACATTGCCCAGTCCTATTGATGGGGTAAAAGACTTTTTTAAAGGTTCCGTTATTGCCCTTGTCGTTGCAGCTTTGTATGATTTTTACCTCATTCCTGCGTACACCTCTGATCTTTTGACCCTCGGGCTCCTTCTTGCTCCCGTATTTGCGTTCATTGGATGGATGACGACACGACCGAGATTACCCATTTTTACTTTTGGATTTGTCTTTATGTTTATGAGTCAATGTGCCCTTGACCCTTATTATAAAATTGAACCAAGTAAATTTTTGGAGAGTTCTTTGGCGGCATTGATCGGGGTTATTTTTGGTGGTCTTGCCTATTTGTTGGTCAATTTTTGGTCGTGTTCGTTGACACAGCAGAGAGTTGCAAAAATATTACGCCGTCAAATTGTCAGTGCATGCGTGGGTGCATTGAATGTAGAGCGAAGTGCGTTGGAGAGTACCGGACGAGATCTTGTGCAACAGTTTTCAACACAGGGCCGTCTCAATATGCGTTCTAGCCGTCTTGTGTTTGAGTGGCTGCTTGCAACGCTTGAGATTGGACGCTCAATCTTGACGATTCGCAGGAGCCTGCAGCGGCTTTATCCTCACTCTCGGTATCCATATATTGGTAGTGCGTTGGAGTCGATTCGGTGCTATTTTGAGACACCGTTGGAAGCTAGTAAAGAATCACTATTGATTGATTTAAAAGAGACCATTACCGCTCTTCGAAGTTCTGAGCCTCCGAGTACAACAGTACAGCTAAAACATCTTGAAAATCTTATTGTCGAATTTTCTCTGATACGTACCGTAGTGAATAACTCAACAACCTTTCCCATTACAAAGGAGGATTCATGCCATTAGATATAACATTAGCAGGGATTCAAATGCCGACACTTCTTCCCATATTCGTTGCAACAGCGGTTATGCAGATTTTAGTGGATCGTTTGATGTCGGATGGTGGAATCTACAATTATGTTTGGCATCCTGGGCTGTTTCGGACGGCGGTATTCGTCTGTTTGTTTAGTATTCCATGCTTACTTATTTATCGTTAAGGATTTGAAATGAATAAGAATAATAAATTATCAAAGTTTTTGCGTTTTGCCATCACTTTTTCGGTGCTTTCTTTAGCCGTATTTTTGGGATTGATGCTTTGGGATAATTATATGAACAGTCCATGGACGCGAGATGGTCGTGTACGTGCTGACGTGGTCATGGTAGCTCCCGATGTTGGAGGGCTTGTGAGTCGTGTTTGTGTTATTGATAATCAATTTGTCCATAAAGGAGAAATCCTTTATCAGATTGATGAAGAACGCTTTCACCATGCTTTACATGAGGTGCAAGCAATTGCTCAAACACGCAAAGCTGAATATGAGATGAAAAAACACCAATCACAGCGACGCAATGCTGCGGATGATGAGATTGTATCGGTAGAAAACCGTGATGATGCCTTATATGAAGCTCAAATAGCTCATGCCAAATATGAAGAGGCAATGACGCAAGTAGAAACCGAAAAACTGAATCTTGAGCGTTCTTCTGTTCGTGCACCTACGGATGGTTGGGTATCTAATCTTCTTTTGCGAAGAGGGGACTATGTTCAAGTGGGTGAAAAACGCTTAGCCCTTATTACGGGAGGATCATTTTGGGTATATGGTTATTTTGAGGAGCATAAGCTTTCACTTATCCATATTGGTGATAAAGCTGAAATGAAGATGCTCGGAACAAAATATACACTTAAAGGGCATGTAGAAAGTATTGCCAGCGGTATCGCTGATCGTGACAATGTGACGGATGGGCGACTTTTAGCCAATGTCAATCCAATTTTTACATGGGTTCGATTAGCACAACGAATTCCAGTCCATATTCATATCGACGAAGTTCCCAAAGGTTTAACTCTCTCGGCAGGTATGACCTGTTCGGTCAGTATCTTTCCTATCAAATCAGACCAAAGGAGTGCCCTTAAAAAGTAATTACCAAATGGATCGTTGTTGATATAGACAAAAAATTAAATAAAAGGGTTTAAATTATGAAAAAAATGTTGGTATTAGTATCATCTTTGATGATCACAGGAGTTGTTTCAACGTGTTTTGCAAATACGCTGGAAGAAGGAAAAATGGCGTTAGAAAAGCAGAATTATTTCAAGGCGATAGAAGCGTTTACGAAAGTATGTAATGATGGAAACGCCGAAGGATGTTTTCAACTTGGTGTATTGTATGAAAAGGGTGAAGGTATCGCTCAAAATAAATATAAAGCTGCTACTTATTATGCGCAAGCGTGCCAAGGCGGTAATTCACTTGGATGCAGCAATATGAGTTTGAAGTATGACACACCTTAAAGCTGATGTAGAGAAGTATTAGAAATCCACTGCATCGCCTCCTCATGGGTAGTAAAAACACCTTCAAGCTGCGCCGTATACGCATCCTCCAAAAGTGTTTTAAAAGCACGAGAGGGGGAGAGTCCAAGGGCAATAAGATCACGCCCCAAAAGTATGGGAGGAGGGGGTGCGTGTAAAACTCCTAGAGTATTGGAGCAGTTAAAAAGCCACTCTCCTGCTTCAAAACACGTCGGTTTTCCCCCATCAAAAGCACGCCCATAAAAATCAGCCTGAGCTACACGGATCAAATCATCAAGTATGACATGCGTAGAGAGATGACGGATGGCACTCGCGTTTGCATTTGTTTGAAAAAGCTTACGGACGGTTCCATGATAGCGTACGAGGGGGAGGATACGCTCTATTAACTCTTTCTCGGTACAAAAGCGTTCCAAAAAAGTGCGTGCGATTTCGACCCCTTCCTCGGCGTGCTTGGGGGCGTTTAGAATACCATCGTGGAGGATTGTCGTGCACGGTTTACCTATATCATGGACGAGTACGGCAAGGAGGAGAATCAAATCCCGTTTTGGTTCTCCTGTTTTCTCGTTTGCCATGGTATCCAGTGCCATTAGGGTGTGAATCCAGACATTCCCTTCGGGGTGAGAGAAACTATCTTGCGGTGTTGTTTCCAGAGGTAGCAGTTCTTTAAAAAAAACAAGCCCCCCCATCTCTTTGAGCAATTCAAATCCAAGAGAGGGTTTAGGGGAAAGGAGAAGCAACTTTTTGATCTCCTCAAAAATTCGCTCTTTTGGGAGTTCTTCGAGAGCGCCATTAGCAATCATTTCACGGCACAAAATCACTAAGTTTGTATCACATGAGAGTTCATAGCGTGCGGCAAATTGTACGGCACGTAACACACGCAATGGGTCATCTCCAAACGTTGTTTTATCAACATAGCAAAGGCGTTTAGCCTCTAAATCTTTTATCCCTCCATAGGGATCTAAAAAGGTACGTAGTTGTGGATCATATCCGATAGCGTTGATCGTAAAATCACGGCGACGGGCGGCGGTGGTAAAATCGAGATCATTTTTCCACTGTATCTCAAATCCCTTGTGTCCAAACCCCCGTTTGGATTCGATGCGGGGGGGAGAAAAATCGAGATTATATCCCGCATAGGAGAGTTTGAGAACGCCGAAGCTTTTACCGACAAGATTAACTTTTCCAAATTTTCTCAAAATCTTTTCGAGCTGATCAATAGAAGTGACACCGTAGAGTTCAATGTCAATATCCGTAGTGTTTAGGCAAAGGAGCGCATCCCGTACATATCCCCCTACGATAATCGCTTTGATCCCGTACTCATTTAATCGCTCTAATACGTGTTCGATAGAGGGGTGTAGAGAGAGTATCACTAGGATTTTTTTGTGGACTCTACGAGAGTATTGAGCGAAAATCCAAAGGTGGAACCCACTCCAAGGGTAGAATGAATAGTGAGCATTGTTGCGTGGAGACGGAGAATATAGCTGACGATAGAAAGCCCCAATCCCATCGAGTTGTCCCAGCGGTTTTTTTGAACACGGTAAAATTTATTCGTAATTTTTTCGAGTTCATCGGGGGCAATACCAATCCCCCTATCGGTAACTGTGAGCATATTTTCAGTGAGTTTCAGTACAACTTCTTCTTCGGAATATTTGAGGGCATTGTCGATGAGGTTGGTAATGACCATCTCTATCATTGTTTTATCGGCATACACTGTTTTGTGAAATGTCTCAAATAGGATTCTTCGACTTGAGTATTTGCTTTGCAAGACGCAAACCGTATCCGCACACACGTCCCCCAGATCAAAATGGGTTGGTTTAATGGAAAGATCATTATTCTCAAGCTTGACGGAGAGGGTAAGGCGATCAAGCATTAGCGTGATTTTACGGGTATTGGAAAGGATCTTTTCTAAAAACTTAGCCTGAATTTTACCATCAATTTTGGGATCATCATGGAGCGTTTCCGCATATCCCATAATTGCAGCGATAGGATTCTTGAACTCGTGGCTAATAGCTGAGAGAATATCGTTTTGCTGTTTGTTGATGAGCCTCAATCGGGCGGTATATTTGCGTTTTTGTTTATCACGATTACGCAGTTTTTTGACCAAGTTTTTGAGCAAGAGTGTGATCGTCAGAAACTCTTGAAAATGTTGGGGTTTGAGAACAGCTTGGTAATTCTTCTCCGCAATTGCATTGAGATACTGAGTGATTTGTCCAATATCATGGTGTGTTTTTTTCGATATTTTGTAAGCGATCATTAACGCAATAAGGATAAAAATCACAAAGGAGAGAAGGAGCTTAAACCACAGTGCATAAAAATGGTGCATCACTCCACCTAAGTCAGTAGAGAGACGAAAGTAAAGGACTTTATTAGGAAGGGTGATTTTCTGAGCAACGTAGATAAAATCGGTTTTGAGTGTTTTGGAATGTCGGATAACCATCCCATACGGATTGCTCATGGCTTCCATAATCTCAATACGCCCCGAGTGATTTTCCATCGTCCGTTTATCGGCATTTGTTTCAGCGATTACTGTCCCATTTTCATCAATGATGGTAACACGAAAATCACTTTTCTCGGCAATGGAGAGGGCTAGTCCATCATAATCGTGTGACGTTGTGATTTGGGGAACGAGAAGATTGATGGTTTGCAATAGTCGTTGCTCATTATCAGTAATAACCATTGATTTGAGGGTATAAAAACTAATAAGGGAAGCAATCAACAACGAGGCAACAAACAGCCCCAAAATATTGAGAAAAAAGACTTGATGAATTCTTAACACAGTGTGTATCCGACTCCCCTCACTGTTTTGATATACTCTTTGGACTTTTCGGGATCGATTTTCTCTTTGAGACGGTTGATAGCAACATTGACGGTACGATCTTGGTACACTTCATCTCCACCCCACACACTTTCGAGAAGAGTGTCTCTATCCAACACCACATTTTGATTGGAAATAAGCGTGTAGAGAAGATCAAACTCCAGCTTGGTCAGTTCAACGGGACGAGTATCGATCATAACGGTGCGAGCAGGGAGATTGAGACTAATATCCCGATAGACAACCATTCCACTATCGGAAACTTTTTTCGTCCGACGTAGAATCGCCTTGACACGTAGCGCGAGCTCTTTCATACTGAAAGGTTTCGTGAGATAATCATCTCCACCGCGTTCAAATCCCTCTTCGATGTCGCTGTCTTTGTCTTTTGCACTGATAAAGATAACAGGGGTTTGTATTCCACGTTGGCGTAGCGAAGCGACGAATTCAGATCCTTCAGCACCCGGGAGATTACGATCCATAAGAATCAAATCGACCGCCTCTTCTTCGAGTATTTTGGTGACGCGCTTGGTATTGAGGAACCCTATCGTTTCATATCCCTCACGTGAGAGATTGAATTCGATGAGTTCGAGAATATCCACTTCATCTTCAACGATTAATATCAACGCTTCCAATGTCTAGCTCCTTTCTTTTCCTCAATTGTAAATTCGTATCTCGCCACCTTTTTGAGCATAGAGCAAAAGAGCAGCAATATTGACCGTGCGATCACCTGTCCGTTCAAGTTTACGAAGTGTTCCTAAAATTTTAACATATTCAACAGAGAGTTCTCCCGAAATAACAATATTATTCAGAAGCTCCTTTTCCATAATAGAAAAAATGTCATCATTCTTGGACTCTTCAACCATCACTTTGCGGTAAAGTTCTTCGGTATCGCACTCATCCATTGCGTTCAAACACGCAGCAATGTATTGTAGCGCATTCAAGGTCGTTTTGTGCAATTGAATGATGGTCGGAATAAGAACGGTAAGATCACATCCTCTCACACAATGCTCTTGCAGCCGTCGATTGTACTTTTTAACCGCATCACCGATACGATCCAGTTCATTGGTCATTTTCAAAAATGCAACCAGTTGACGAAGCTCTTCCGCTTCAGGGCCAAACAGTGCAAACGTTTTGATAATTTCATTATCGATAGTATTTGCACTGTTTTGAAGATTTTTCAAATAATTTTTAGAGAGCTCATAACGTGAATCGTCATTCTCTTCAAATCCTTTTAATGTCTCTTCACTAGCAAGGATAATATTTGAGACCAATTCTGAGAGCTGGGAACGAATCGCATTCATTTTGTTTTCATAACGTGGGAGCATTGGGTTACCTTATTTAAAAATAATAAGGAGGATTATAAGAGATTTAGATAACAAGGAGGTTACAGACATCTTATTCCCCTTGTAACCTCACCGTTACCAGAACACTTTAAACTTTCGCACTTTAAATATTCCAAACAAGGGTTTTACTTATGTTCAAAAACATTACCAAAGGCTTAGTAATAGCAGCAGTAGCAGCAACATCAATGATTGCAGCGGATAAAATCAATGGCGCAGGGGCAACCTTTCCAGCACCTTGTTATTATGATTGGGCATACAACTACCAAAAAGCAACGCATGTACGTGTAAACTACCAATCTATTGGTTCAGGTGGCGGTATCAAACAAGTTTCTGAGCGTATTGTCGATTTCGGTGCTACCGATGCTCCCTTGACACCAAAAGAGCTTGACGCAGCAAAATTGAATCAATTCCCAGCGGTTATCGGTTCTATCGTAGTAGCTCACAATATCCCAGGTGTTGCAGATGAAAAACTCAAACTCAAAAATAGCGTTGTAGCCGACATCTTCGCGGGTAAAATTACAATGTGGAATGATGCCGCGATTATGGCGGACAATGCAGGCGTTAACCTTCCAGCTGAAAAAATAATCGTGGCTCACCGTTCAGATGGATCAGGGACTACGTACGTATTTACCGACTATTTGAGCGACGCATCCAAAATGTGGAAAAGCAAATTCGGTGTTGGTAAAGCAATCGGTTGGGCAGTAGGTGTCGGCGGAAAAGGAAATGAGGGTGTAACAAACCTTATTAAACAAACTCCATACTCTATCGGCTACATCGAAAATGCGTACAAAGAGAAAAATCATCTCTCAGCAGCTACTCTTCAAACAGCAAGCGGCAAATGGGTCACAGCAACAACCGCAAACTTCCAAAATGCCGTTAAACAAGCAAAATGGTCCAAAAAAGATCACTTCTACAGCTCACTTGTCCTTCAAGAAGGGAACGCTTACCCTATCGTAGCGGCAACCTTTATCTTGCTTCCTCGTGAAAAAGCGGAGGTAAATGCCGAAGTTATCAAATTCTTCGACACTTCATTCCGTAACGGTGATGCAGCAGCGGTAAAATTGGGTTATATTCCATTGCCAGTGGAAACAACTAATTTGGTACGTGAGTACTGGGCAGGTAAATAATTACCTGTTATTCGTCATCCCGTACGTGATACGGGATCCATTCTTCTTTCTCCTTCCTCTTCTCTTAAACTTTATAGCCCGTCCTTGCGTATGCTCTCGGGCTTTTTTGATTCCTCAGTATTTATTCATTTCCCTTATCGTAATCATTTTGTAATCGTAACATTAGGGTAACCTTGTTTTTCTACAATACCGTTATTAAAAATCAGGAGTGATAACCAATGAAAAAAGTAACTTTCTCTGCCCTTGCTGCGGTAATGTTGTCTGGTGTAGTGTATGCTGACGCTATGACTCTCTTTAGTGACCCTAAGACAGGTCAAGTATTTACCACTGCGGGTGAAAATCGCGTAGAGATGGGCGATTTCGTTGATGCGAAAACCGTTGATATGGCAAATCGTGATTTAGAATCAGGTTTTTCTGAGTATAAAGATGCACAAAAGAAATTCACTAATGTAACATCTAAAGCAAAAAAGATTGAGTTTAGTGGTACGCATTACTTTGGTTTGACATCGGTTAGCCCTGATGTAACAGGGACAACTGTTAAGGATTCAGCTGGTTTTGAACTTCGCCGTAACTATGTGCAAGTTAAAGCATACTTCAATGATAAAGATTATTTTCGTGTAACCATGGATACAACGAAAGAGCTTGCTTCAACTACAAGTTATGCCAATATGTACGCTAAATATGCGTATTTATATCTTGATAAAATCCTCCCTTATACAGGGGTAGAGATCGGTATCGCCCACCGTCCATGGATCGACTATGAAGAGCATAATGCATGGCATTACCGTTCAATCAATAAAGTTGCCATTGAACAAAAAACAAACGCAACGGATAGTGGTCCAGACTTGATCAACTCAGCTGACCTTGGATTTAACCTACAAACGAAAACCGAAATGTTCAGTTCTGAGATCGGGATGTTTAATGGTGAAGGGTACCATGCGGACAAAGCAGCAGCGAACCAAGAGAACAGTAAAGCTCTCTCTCTCGAATGGCGTTTGACAGGTCATATCCTCGGTGATGGTACAAAAGTAGGGAAAAATGACCGTACAAAAGATACCTATGCAAACATCTCAACATACGGTTTAATGTCTAAAAACCATAAAGATAACGATGTAATCATAGGGGATAAATCAGAATATGATCGTTCAATGTATGGTATACACGCTGTCTATAACCAACCAGCATTTCTGATTGCGGCACAATATTATATTGCTAATGACGATGCAGGAAATACAGCATTAACTGGCGCAATAAATAAAGATTATACAGGATGGTCAATCAATACAGAAATTCGCCCTGCAACCGATTGGACAATCCTTGGTCGTTACGATGTCAGTAATATTGATAAAACTACTTATACTTCAGGAGTAGGAGCAACAGCTAAAGACCAAGAGATGAAACAAATACTGCTTGGTGTTGCGTATAAAATGAATAAAAATGTCAATTTTATCGCATCAGGTAAAAAAATCACTGATGATGCAAAAGCAACATGGACTGCAGCAACGCTTGATGTTGCAAAAGAGAAAAATGTTTACATGCTAACTACTGAAGTTAAATGGTAATCCTCTAAAATTTTATTCTCTCCTCAAGCATCATCTCCTCTTTGGGGGTGACGAAACCTTCAAACTATGCTACAATCCTCTCTTAACTAACCCAAAGTGATTTTATGGACAAAACAACTCCTCTTCTTATTATGGGAACTTTACTCGTCGTTTTAATCCTTCTCGTGGTGCTTTATGTATGGATCGGACGTTCCAAAAAAAAGATTATTCCTGAAACTATTGTCCCTGTAACATTTGAATCACTCCAAGCCGTTATTCATCATTCAAGCTCAACGAACAGTGATCTTAATCATGCTGTGACTCTTATTATTAAGCGATTTATTGACGTTGGAAGTGGAAACCGAGAATTTGAGACGTATGCTTCTTTACTGAAAAAACTGTGTACTCATCCCAATACCGATTCGAAGATAATTTTACAATTTGAAAAAGCGCTAAGAGCTGCGAATCCACGTTACAAAGAAGAGGTTGAGAAAGCTCTCAAGCTCGGACTCCAGCTGAGAGATAAGAGGTAAGCCCCCGTTCGCCCTGAGCTTGTCGAAGGGCAGGTTCATGGTTCGACAGGCTCACCACGAACGGATAGTTACAGCTTTACTTCGACTTTAGAAGAAGCACGGAGTGCTTCCGTCGTTTTTGTCATTTGGGCTTTGAATTTTTCCATTTTGACAAACTGCATAATTTCTAACTTTGCTTTATCATACGGTACGGCTTTACCATTTTGTTGCATTTTTGCTTTGTTAGCATCATAAAACGTTTTGGTTTCTTTATCACTGACCGTGATTTTCCCCATTTGTTGTTTCATCCACATATCAACGGCAAGATCATCACGCAAAGCAGCGTAAGCGAGTTTAAACTGAGGAGAATTCTGAATCCCACTTTTAACCACTTCCTCTTTGATAAGGGTCTGATTGATAAGCTGATCAACAACTTGACGTTTCATCTTCGGATCAAGCTTATCAAAGGTCATCCCGGGGATAGCCTTGGACATAAAAGCGCTCGCATCAGCTGACGTGATCGCTTGACCACCAACGATGGCAAGAGTGGTAGGGGCAGCAAGTGCAAAGGTAACAGCAGTTGCCAAAATAAGAGGGATACGGTGCATAAAATTCCTTTGTGTATAAAAAAGTATTGTAACAAAAAAACGGTTTAATAAGGCAAACGCCCTTAGAGAGGATTGAGCTCTTTTTTCATATTTTTAGGGAGATGAGCGAAGGGATATTTTGGATCAGTTCTCTCTTCATCGCCATCTTTGATGATAACTTCCAATGTCATTTCACTACGATCAAAATTGACAAGGGTATAAACCTTATCATCTTCCATATAAGATAAACGTCGCCCTTGCAAATTCATAAAAGCTCTCTTTTTTGGTCTATACCCCATAAATTCCGTTCTCCTTGATGGTTATTTTTTTCGCGTCACACAGTTTCGTCAACGCCGCTTTAAAATTCTTCTTGCTCAGCCCAAATTTCTTTTGGATTTGTTCGGCATCGCTTTTGTAGTTATAGGGGAGCATTCCCCCATTGTCAGTCAGCATTTTAAAAATTTTATCACTAGCATCGTTGGCTTTTTCTTTTCCAACCTTTTGGAGGGTAAGATCAAGCTTCCCATCCTCACGGCGCAGTTTCACAAAGCCGCTTTTGATTTGTCCCGAACGAATCGTCTCAAAAACCTCATTCGCATAAATCATCCCCTCATAACGATCATCAACAATCGCCTTGTACCCCATAGGCGTTTTGGCGATAATCATAAACTCTACGGGGGTGTTAGGATAAAAGGTTTTGGGTGCGTCGATCAGTGCCGCACTGATTTTCTCGGTTCCTACAAGACGGTTCGTCTGCTCATCCAAGATAACACGGACAATACGCTTTTCACCCACCTTGAAAGGGACTTTTTGCATCACACGCGGGATAAAAAGGTCTTTTGGCAATCCCCAATTAACAAACGCTCCGATGGAGGTCGTATCAACCACTTCTACGAAAGCAAGCTGATTGACCATCGCCTTTGGCAACACCGTCGAAGCAACAGGGCGATCTTCACTGTCCGTATAAACAAATACGTCGAGCGTATCGCCGACGTGCATAGTAGCGGTCACATACTGGTTGGGTAACAAAACATCATTCCCATCCAACGACCGCAAAAAAAGCCCCGGAGTCGTATCTCTATCTATTGTGAGGATATTTATTTCCCCGATTTTTAGTGTTTCATTCATAGAGCGTATTATAGCGTGTTTAGGGTATGGGGTCGATATTCTTGGATAGGATTTTTTTGTGTAATTTAAGTGTAAATAAATGATAAGAATTATGTAACAAATAGTAATTTTATTTTATAATTATGGTATAATCTTTTATTGCAAATTATAAAACATCTTAAAATATCTTAAAACATCTTAAAACATCTTAAAGATGCGAATTATTTGCAAAAACACATATTTGAACAGGAGTTTTACAATGCAAAAAGCATTACTAAAAGTAGCTTTCGTAGGTCTACTATCGGTATCGTCGGTATTTGCTACAGAGAGCAATTTACTCTCACAAGCTACAGACGGAGGGGTCATGACAGTTAAAGTAGTGGCATTAAGCCAAGCAGAGATGAATGAGGTTAAAGGCGGATTTAATGTACCTTTTCCAGGCATTACTTATCCGTCTTATTTGCAACGATTAGCGGCTAATATAAGAGTTAATGGTCGGTAATGATAACAGCTAAAATTGTAGCTGAGGGGACGGTATTTACTGCCGTCTCCGTTAATACAAAAAACAGAAGCGATCAAGAATTATCAGTTGAGCAGATATCGCTTGAAAAGCCGTCCAAAGATGTGAAAAGTGATTTTGTCTACATGACAAAAGAGTCTTCAGGCAATGGTAAACAGACAGTTGTTTTTAATGATGCTCAAAGTGATCAAAAAGTAGCTTTAACACTGGATAATAAAACCATAGAAAAATTAAAAACTCATTTCGGAAGTGATGACGTTTATGCCCGAAGTGACGGTATCGTCCGACTCGATAACAAAGCCGAAGCATTTGTATCAGGATGGTTTGCAGATGTTGCCTATAAACGCGAAGTCCTCGGAGCGGATCAAAACAATGACGGGAAAATCGACGATCAAGAGTATAGAAAGACGAAGAGCTTTGTACACGGATATATAGAGATTGACATGAATCACGGTTCTATAAACGCAATAAATGATGTTGTGACTGAAAACTATGCTGACGGTTCGAGACTCAATCCGAACGATTATATGCAACATCTGAAAAGTGACTCTACTAACCTTGATACTATTGTCGGTGAGAGCATCAACACGGATACAAATTATGATGGTAATATTGGATTGGATGAGATGCTCAAATTTGTTTATAAAACTGGTAGTACGGCAGTAGCTGTTGCAAAAGATGCCAAAGATTTATTCGGAGGAAATTTAGACAAAGAATTGGGTAGTGCGCTAGACGGTATCATAACTAGTACGATTCACAAGAAAAAAGAAACCGATGATGAAGAGAAGAAAAAAATGGAAGCACTGCAAAAGCTTATCGCTTCTGGCGGGAATGTGAGCGCACTGAGTGCCGATGAAAAAGTATTACTCCAAAATGAACTTGCTAAATACACAAAAACAAATGAGAAATACGATACGAAAGAGCTTCAAGGTTTACAAGAAACAATGCAAAAAGTAAAAGAGTATAAAGACACAACGAGCGAAGAGAAGCTAGGGCTATATTATCAGGAACGAGGGTGAAGGTTGGAAAATATTTAACACAAATGTAACACTTGCAGAATAAAATATCTTATTGTAAGTTTGAAAAACATCTTAAAGATGTGAATGATTTTCAAAAACACGTATTTGAACAGGGGTTTTACAATGCAAAAAGCATTTCTAAAAGTAGCTTTCGTAGGTCTACTATCAGTATCGTCCGTATTTGCCACAGAAGGCAGTTTACTCTCACAGGCTACAGACGGAGCGGTTGCGACGAATAATGCGTCACTAACGCAAAACGAGATGAGTGAAGTTAAAGGGGGAATTATCTATACGGGTATCGGCAGTACTTATTTTAACGCCAACACAAAAGCGGTAGCTTCTCCTGTTACAACCAAAAGCAGTATTTATGCCAGTTCGTTTGGCAAGTCTTATTGGGGACGATAATTTATGATACGCGCGGTTGGACTTGCCTTCTCGGCAATGAATGTTGAAAGTCATGTACAAACCAAGCAACAGCTCGAATCGGAAGTAAACATCGGACAGGTATCTGATGTTTCCAAAGTTTCGAGTATACAAAAGATGGCTGTAGCTCCAAACTCTAACGAGAAGACCGTTGTGTTTGCTGATCCTGTAAATGGCAATTTAGTCAAACTTAATCTCTCGAATGAGAATATCGACAAACTTAAAAAGCATTTCGGGGAAGGGGACGATAATTTTCACGAGCGTAAAGACGGAACCTTGCGCCTCAACGGTAATGCCGAAGCATACGTATCGGGATGGTTTGGAGATGTAGCTTATAAAAGAGAGTTTTTAAAAGCGGATGCCGACGGAAATGGGAAGTTAAGTAATGAAGAGTACCAAAATACGAAAAACGGATTTTTAGGTTCAGGACTGGATCATTTAAGTGTTAGCAACGGGGAAATAAATGTTATTGATAGTACTGAGCGTATAGATAAATCATATGTAAAACCAACAGAAGAAACACACAAAAAAGGAACGGTTAGATATAACGACGACTATCATGCCGATTCGATAGAATCAGAATTAAATACAACGATTCGTATTGATTCTAATATGGATTCCTATGTAACATTAAATGAAGCGTATAGAGCCAGTGCAAAAAATCAAGGGTTAGCTACTGATAATATAATTACTAAACATATTGAAGAATATTATGGCAAGGGTACAATTGCAAATCGTGAAAACCCGTTCAAGGATCGGACATTGGATGAGTTAAAGATGCTTTTCGAAAAAACGGACAACAAAGAAGCGCAAAAAATTCTTGAAAAATTAAGAGTGTCAAATGGAAACGAAAGCGTACTTAGTGCGGATGAAAAAGCAGTCTTAGGTGCGGAGATCAGTAAATTACAGGAGCGGAAGAGTGATTTTAGTTCCGTTAAAGAGGGGATAAAAACGTCGGTGGAAACGACGCGCTTTATCGATGTAAAAGGGTGAAGGTTTGAAAAAAATCATAGCTCTATGGATACTGGGATGTGCCGTTTTTGCTTCTGATCCGATCACGCTGGACTCACTTTTTAAAAATCAACAAGGACTGCGAAGTATTACGACTTTTCAGTCCATATCAAGCGGGAGCTCTGATTCGTTTGTATCGTATCCCGATCTTGTCACTATGAACGAAGGGCGAGCGTGGCAAGATGTAAAAAGCCTCTCATTAACACAAACTTTTTTATACGGGCTTACGCCTAAATTTGATATTTTAACATCGGTGACTGCGAGTTCAAACCGTAGGGAGTATGCGGATGTCCGTGGCTATGGGCATAGCAATACCAATAATTTGGATTCGTTTTGGCTAGGCGGTATATATTTATTTGATAGTGTTGGGATGTTTAAGCCGCAACTAACAGCGCAAGTAGCATTGTTTCAAAAAGAAAGGTTTTTTGATGAGACTGCAAACCTTTCATTGAAGTCGTTGTATGTTAAAGGGGCTCTCAAAAATTATTCAGATCCAGTCGTTTCTACTCTTTTTATCGGAAGTATTGCAAACACTGAAAGACACATAGGTAGATATGATATAGATAATGGAGATTTATATTTTATGGGATTTGATATGTCGGTTATCTTGAGTCCTAAAGTCTCGCTTAATATTGGGATGGAGCAACGCTATCAGACTCAGAGTAGAGTAAATAGTATAGCCTCATCTAATTCCGCGATTATTTCGACGATGAGTCTTGGTGCTACGTATGCGTTGGATGCAAAAAGTTCGCTTTCCGTATCTGGTTATTCAGGGGGATCATCCCGTTCTCCCGATTCGGTATTTTCTGTCTCTCTATGGCAAAAGTTTTAATTTTTTTTTTCTTATCGGTTATTTCTATTTTTGCCGATGATGAAAGTATATTCAAGGTTGTTTCTTTTGCAAAAATAAAAACAAGCGAAACAGTGCTTCAAAATTATGAAGAATCGTGCGGTGCAGCGGCACTTGCTACTCTTATGGGGCTGTTTGGTGTTCAAAAAAGTGAAAAAGATATTTTAGATAAGACGGCAAAAACAGATATGCTAACTTTTGCAGAGTTGTCAAATACGGCAAAAGAATTTGGGTTTAAATCTGAGGGCTATAAAATAGATAAAAGCGTTTTTGAAAAGCTCACATTTCCTGTAATAGCAAAGATAGAAAGAGAAAAAGATTATCCACATTTTGTAGTAGTAATAAATTAAAAAGGTGATTTTGTAAGTGTATTAGACCCGAATTTCGGGCAGTATTTTATCTTTAAAAATGAATTTTATGAGTTGTGGGAAAAGAATCATCAAGGGCATATTCTTATTATTTCGCCAAAAATCATTAGAGCTAATAAATCATACGAAGCAACCATACCAAGTATAACCTTTTTTGCAAAATAAATTTATGCTATGCTTATTTACGACGCTTCTCCTCTTCAAGAACCTTGACCCGTTTTTCGAGGCGGTTATGCAGGTATCCTTGTATCATAACGATAAGGGCTAATATTATTTCAGTGTCGATGGATTTTATAAAGTCTATCATTGGTTTTCCTTTTTATGGTATAATTTTTGTAACAAAAGGTGGATAAGGGGGTCGGACCCCTTATACTAACTCTTTGATGATTTGAATTATCCAAAAGATAATTTTTAAAATCACTAAGAGTTTTTCGGTGAAAGGCTGTTTCATCCGTGCTCCTTTTGTTTTTTGCTACTCACGTTACCGTTTTCACCCCATGATTATAGCTTATTTCTCCCACTCCTAGCTCTCGTCATCCCGTACTTGATACTGGATTCCGTGTTTCAATATGCTAATAAAATCAATAGTTTGGTACAATATCAAACAACAATTGGTCAGTATTTTTTGCCAGAGGAAATATAACCAACAAGCAAGGAGCGCAAATGCAAACGGTAACTATTAGAGTCAGTGACCATTATGCCGATAAGTTTTTTTCATTTTTGGAATTGTTCCCAAAGAATGCCCTTAAAATCGAAACACAAGAAGATAAAAAAGCAAAGGAACTAGAGAAGCATCGTAAAGCAATACGCGCAAGCCTCGATGATATTAACAATAACAGAGTGAGCGATACGGGAATAATCGTAAAGATGAAAGGGTGAAAGTTTCTGATTTTACCGTTTTACAATCAGACTCGTATCAAAAATCTAAAAAAGACCTACTAAAGCGATTCCGTCAGCTCGATGACGATGTGAAAGAATTTTTGTTATCTATTGAAAATGAGAACGATTTGGGCATATCTCTAGGTCAAGGAATTTACAAAGCTCGCATTGCAAACTCTGACAAAAATAAAGGTAAAAGCGCTGGTTATCGTCTGATAACTTTCCTAAAAGTAGTCGATACGAAGATCTACCTCGTTTATATCTACGATAAAAGTGACCTAGAAAATATCAGTGAACAAGAACTGGACAAGATTATACTTGAGATGATTTAGTTACCAACGACTTCTGCTCCCGTGAACTCATACACCACCGCGTCGGGATAATCTTAACCTCTCCATTTTTTTCAAACTCCTCTACAGACGCATCCACCATCATAAAAGCATTAGCGCATGAGAGGGGTAGCACCATCCCCGGACCAAATTTTTCACTGGGGGTAAAGCTCTCCCCATCAAACCATCCAGGGATAAGGGAACGTTTCCCTTTCTTCATGGTAAAAGAGGTGCTGATTTTGGTTGTGATGGTGTTGAGATATTTATCGTTCTGACCGCTGAGTGCCATAATGGTGCTTTGAGCGAAAAGTTCAAAACACAGTGCTGCTGCGAGTGGATTACCGGGAAGATTGAGGATGAGGGTAGTGCCTATTTTTCCAAAGGTCGTTGGTTTCCCGGGCTTAATATCGACACTTTCAAAAAGTGTCTCCACTCCTAATGTTCGAAATGCCTCTTTGGTATAGTCGGCATCTCCGACACTCACCCCTCCCGACGTGATAATAAAATCAGCATCAAGAGAGCTACGAATGAGGGCTTGGATACTTTCAGGAGTATCTTCAGCGGTTCCCGTAAAGATCACATCACATCCAAGTTCTTGGGAGCGTGCAGCAAAGGTCGGGGTATTGGTGTTATAAAGTTGATGCGCACCGATGGATTCAAAGTGCATTTTGAGTTCATTACCTGAGGCGAAGAGGGCAACTTTCGGGATACGAAAGGTTCGTACATGGGTGCGCCCCTGAGAGGCTAACAGCGTGATGTGATGAGCATGTAATCTGGTTCCCTCTGTCAGTAATAAATCCCCAGATTGAATATCTTCCCCTTTGAGACGAATATGCGCAGAGGCTTTAATAAAAGAGGGGAGGGTTACTTTTTCACTCTCGTATGTCACCTCCTCAATGGGGACAATGGCTTCACATCCGAAAGGGATTTTGGCTCCTGTCATAATACGGACACATTGATCTTCGACCATACGAACATCCTCTTTGTCCCCTGCAAAAAGTGTACACGATTGGGAGAGAGTTTTACCCGCATCACTTAGAAAAACCGCATAGCCGTCCATTGCTGAGTTGTCGTATGGGGGGAGGGAATGGGTAGCGATAATCTCTTGTGCCAAAACACGTCCTAACGCATTCTCGATGGGGATAATTTCACTTCCAAGAGGGTACGCTTGTGTGTATATAAGCGCTAGAGCCTCTTCCACTGATATTGCCATAACCAAACCTCCGACCATATTTTGAATCATTATAGACAAAATAGGGTAAAATCTCCTTTATGGAAGCAATGTATACAATGGGATTAGAGATCCACACGTTCGGGGTTATTGTGTTGATGGGGGTGGTGATGTTTAACATTGTCATGCTCGCCTTGAGTCATCATCTGATTCGTTATGCTAAACGGATGCGGATTATTATGCCGATTTCAGCCTCATTGATCGCGTTGATCCTCCTTACGGGTTCGATTATGATGGCGGCGAAACATCTGGATTTTACGTTGGCGAATGATGCGATGATTATTATTGGGATTGTTATGATTGTTTTGGAAGCCAAACGGTACAAAACTCTCAAACGACGTACCGATATCACCCAAGAGGGGGCGTTTTCTCTTTATAAACAAAAGGCATTTCGTCTCTTAGGGATTGAAGCTGTATTGCTTGTCGTTATGAGCATTTGGATGATGGGATGAAATTTGCCCTTCATCCTCACGCAGGATTAGATGAACTGGTTGTGTCAGGGGAAGAGTATAAATATCTTATAAAAGTGCGCCGCCATAGTGTTGGTGATGTGATTGCGTTTAGACATCGGGACGATTTGCATCAAGAACATCGTTATATTCTTAACCACACGGATGGACGCAACGGCTATTTTAGATTCGAAAGTTCGTGTGAATCACTGTGTGAAGCACCCAAAAAATTGCATATCGGATGGTGTATTGTTGATCCGAAAACGATTGAAAAAACACTTCCTATGCTAATGGAACTGGGTGTTTCTCAGATCACATTGATCCAGTGCAAGCGGTCTCAACGTAATTTTAAATTCGATTGTGACCGTTTTAATCGTATTATGGAGAGTGCGATGATGCAGTGTGGGCGAACCTCTTTAATAGAGTTTTTTGAAGCTCCTGATCTGAACACATTTTTGAATGCGAATCCTGAAGCGGTTGTTTTTGATTTTGGGGGGGAAGCGTTGGCTCGTAATGAGGAATTTGAGACGGTTATTATTGGATGTGAGGGGGGCTTTGATGAGAGCGAACGGAAACTTTTTGAGAACCATCGTTTGCGTCATTTCAATCTGCCAATGATTTTACGCTCTGAGACGGCGGTTGTGGCGATAGCGTCACAGAATTTGTAAATAAAGAAAATTTTCGCTATAATTCGCCTCCAACAATCCGTCCCCAGGTATGGATGTAAAACTCAAACCGATTGACGTACAACGCCGTCGATCACAAGGTAAAATTATGAAAAAAGATCTTCACCCTAACGTCGTAGAGTGCGCAGTAAGTTGCGCTTGTGGTAATGCTTTTACTACTACTAGTACAAAAGCAACTATCCGTGTTGATATTTGTAACGAATGTCACCCATTCTATACGGGTTCTGAGCGCCAAATGGATACTGCTGGACGTATTGATAAATTCAAAAAACGTTACGCGTTAAATTCGTAATTTGAACCCTTGCCTCTTCGGGGGCAGAAATAGAGCACACTAATGCTAAGCCTCGTTCCCACTCCTATTGGAAACATCTCAGATATTTCACTCCGTTCTCTTGAAGTCCTTTCCATTGCCGATATCATCCTTTGTGAAGATACCCGTGTTACCAAAAAACTGATTCATTTACTCAAAGAACGTCACGGTTTAACGACCAATGAACCCCAATTTTTTAGCCTCCATTCGCATAACGAAGCGGAATTCGTTTCTAAACTCACCAAAGATTTTTTTGATACCAATGTTGTTTACGTCAGCGATGCTGGGATGCCGGGAATTAGTGATCCGGGGCAGTTACTTGTTCGGTACTGTTTGGACAATGGCGTTGCTTATGACATCCTTCCGGGAGCGAATGCTGTTTTGAGTGCATTCGTTGCCAGTGGCTTTTGTGAGACAAAGATGCTCTTTTTTGGATTTATACCGCACAAAGGGAATGATCGCTCCGCTGCTCTTCAAGAGGCGCTTTTTAACGGATATACCACTGTTTTGTATGAGTCTCCGAAGCGTTTGGACAAGCTCCTCAGTGAGATTGCTATTGTTGCCCCTTTACGTCGTGTGTTTTTAGCCAAAGAGATTACGAAAAAATTTCAACGGTTTTATCACGGAACAGCTGCTGAGTTATTACCCCAGATGGAAAAAGATATCCGGGGAGAGTGGGTTGCAGTGATTGAAGCCTCTGAAAACCAGGGGGGAAATGTGAGTGAAGCGGATATTTTAGAGCTTGATATTCCCAAAAAAGTAGCTTCCAAGCTCATTGCCAAAATTACAGGGGAAAACCCAAAAGAGTGCTATTCGCGCCTCTTAAAAAACTAAGGAACAATTATGCTTATTTACGGAAAACAACCAGTATTTTACGCCATTGAGCGTCACAAAGATCGTATTAAAACCCTGTATCTTGCCAAAGAGGTGGATAAAAAAGAGTATGGTCTTCTTATGAAGATGGGCTTTGAAGTAAAACGTATTCCCGAAAATGCAGCTCAGTCGATGGTAAAAGGGGGAAATCATCAAGGCTATGTTGCAGAGATTTCTCAAATAGTCCCGTATGCTTCCCCTTTTTTGAAAAAATGTGGATTTATCGTCGTTTTAAGCTCTATTACCGATATGGGAAATATGGGTTCGTTGGTACGAAGTGCGTATGCTCTTGGAGTTGAAGCGCTTGTGATTACAGGGATACGTGAACCCAATTTAGAAGCACTTATTCGAACAAGCAGTGGTGCAGCATTGGATTTGCCTATCGTTGTAATTCATAATATTCATGATGTGATGCATGAGCTCAAACAATCAGGATTTACCCTTTATGGCGCAACACTGGATGGCAAAAATGTACGCGAGATGAGTTTTGACTCCAAGCGTGCACTATTTTTAGGCAGTGAGGGTGAGGGCTTGAGCGGTCGTGTTGAAAAAGGGCTTGACCATGGTGTATCCATCGAAATGGCACACGATTTTGATTCTCTTAATGTAGGTGTCGCAGGGGCTATTTTGATGGAGCGAATGCGATGAGTTCTGTCAAGACCTTCGAAGATTTACAAAACCTAGGGGTCAATTCACTTCATGAGCATACCCATATTGCTCGGCATCAAATAGAGCTGCTTTTAAATAAATCGTTTGATAAGCTTAATCGAATCCAGTTTATGGGATTTGTGTCAATTTTAGAGCGTGAATATGGAATAGATCTCTCTTCTTTTAGGGAAGAATATGATGCAGAAAATCCAATACAATCGATGTTTGACTCGGTAACACCTTCTAGTGTTTTACAAGCGCCCTCTACGTCTCGTTCGAAATGGATAGCTGGGGGAATTGGTGCAATTCTCCTCCTTCTCATTATTGCTTCAATGACACAAGGGGAGCTTAGTAGTGCACCTAAAGAAGAGATAATAAAACTAAATACCACTCCAGTTGAGGTTGTAGAAAGTAATACTACAACTGAAAATAATGTTACAGCAGAGGTCAATGTGACTGACTCAGACCTTCGTGAAAGTAACATAACTCGTCCACTAGCTGTCGTAGTTCCAGTAGAAGAGAATAGTACCATTGTCTCGGATGTTCAAGGGGATAATTTTGGGCATGTATTAAGTATCAAGCCCTCTTCAAAGGTGTGGATGGGGATGATGGATTTAGATACAGGCAAAAAAACTCAACGAAAAACAAGCGACCCGATTGTTATTGATACAACTAAAAACTGGCTTTTTATTTTTGGGCATGGGCGATTAAAAATTATTACTTCCGATGAGAGCAAAACGCTAAAAGAGAGAAATCCCGTATGGTTCGTGTATGAAAATGGTTCACTTCGTCAGTTAAACCGTGAGCAGTTTGAAGAAAAAAATCACGGAAGCAGATGGTAAAGAACTCTCTTTTTCTCCTTTTGACTTTGTTTTTAACATTGAAGGCGGCAGAAAATAAGAGTGAGTTACATCTTCATATTGTAAACGGAGATGTTGTCTCAACTAAAATCATTGTGAGTGCATTAAATACAATGGGACAGCGGACAACTATTTATCGGTATACAAACGATGTTCAAAGTACTGAGATGGATATAAGTCTCAGCGGGCGAAAAGCCTTTGAGCCCAAATATTTTAAGGAACTTTTAGATGAATCTGGAATCGTTCTGACGAAGGGTTCCGTGAAAAATAAGAGCTGGACTCTTGAAATGAATGCTGACCAAGAACGTTGGAATATCCCCTCTATTACTGCCGATGAAGGGGCACAGTTAGAAAAATCAACACTTCCTTTTTGGTATAGAGTGGAGAGCATCAAAGAAATTTCGGTTGAGCCTTCATACGGAAGAAGCTGGTATCCAGATATAGCGGTGATGGATGGAAATATGAATGTTTTAGGTTTGCTTCGAACGTTTATCCCTCGCGATCAAATGAGTTTTTCATTACCAGAAGGGAGTCGCTATTTAAAAGTCTCTTCTATGAATGGGATGAAGTTGCTCAAAGAGGGGACGTGGATAGAATCCACTAACGGACGCTAACGGGATGAAAATCTCTATAAGCTTTTAAGTAGATGAAAGGTGCTAAAATTGCGCAATTTTTTAATGGCAGGTATAACCTATGTTTGATGAAATCCAATTTGATCGGATCAAACGACTCCCAAAATACGTTTTTGCGGAAGTTAATGAGCTAAAAATGGCTCGTAGACGCGCAGGCGCAGACGTTATCGATTTCAGTATGGGTAATCCCGATGGTGATACTCCTGAGCATATTCGCGAAAAACTAATAGAATCGGCGCAAAAAACGAAAACACACGGTTATTCAGCCTCTAAGGGTATTCCGAAACTTCGTGGAGCGATTTGTGATTGGTACAAACGTCGTTATGACGTTGATCTTGATCCTGAAACAGAAGCAGTTGCAACTATGGGTTCCAAAGAGGGATATGCCCATTTAGCCTACGCTATTACCAATCCTGGTGATGTTGCTGTTGTCCCCGATCCTACCTATCCGATTCACTCGTATGCGTTCATTTTGGCAGGGGGGAATGTCCAAAAAATGGAACTCCCTTTTGATGAAGATTACAAAGTAGAAGAGGATCTCTTTTTTGAACGGTTAGAACAAGCGTTTCATATTTCGTTTCCTAAGCCAAAATATGTAGTGGTGAACTTTCCGCACAATCCGACGACGGCAACGGTAACCCCTGAGTTTTATACCCGTATTGTTGCTATGGCAAAGCGGGAACGTTTTTATATTATCAGCGATATTGCGTATGGAGATTTGACTTTTGATGGCTATAAAACTCCATCTATTATGTCCGTTCCGGGAGCAAAAGATGTGGCAGTTGAGAGCTTTACCCTTTCAAAAAGTTACAATATGGCGGGATGGCGCGTTGGTTTCTTCGTTGGAAACCCAAAACTTATCGGAGCGCTTCAAAAGATTAAAAGCTGGTTGGATTATGGAATGTTTACCCCGATTCAAGTGGCAGCAACGATTGCCCTTAATGGCGATCAAAGTTGTGTACAAGAGATTACGGACAAATACGATCATCGTCAAGATGTATTGTTAGAAGCATTTAACCGTTCAGGATGGCCTGTTCGTCGTAATCAAGCATCAATGTTCGTATGGGCTCGTATCCCTGAATGTGCTCGTCATTTAGGAAGTTTAGAATTTTCAAAGCGTCTTTTAGTGGAAGCCAATGTTGCCGTTGCTCCGGGGATAGGTTTTGGAGAATATGGAGATGAATATGTTCGTATCGCCTTGATCGAAAATGACAAACGTATCCGTCAAGCGGCTAAAAATATCAAAAACTTTTTGCAACAGTTTGAATGTAAAGGTGCTTAAGTGATTCGAGTAGGTGTAATCGGAGCAGGAACCGTAGGTCGTGCCGTCATTGAGATTTTAAGAGAGAATGGACCGATAATTTCTGCTCGTGCTGGAGAAACAATCGTAGTAAAAAGTGCGGTAGTACGTAATCTTGAAAAAGCAAGTGATTTGAAACTTCCTATTTCTCAAGATCCTTACGATATTCTCAATGATCCTGAGATAGATATTGTCGTTGAGTTGATGGGAGGGGTAGAACTTCCTTTTGAGCTCCTCAAAGCGGCGCTTAAAAACGGCAAAGCGGTTGTGACAGCGAACAAAGCACTATTGGCCTATCACCGTTATGAGCTTCAAGAAATTGCAGGTGAGATCCCTTTTGAATTTGAAGCAAGTGTAGCTGGTGGAATTCCTATTATCAACGCGTTACGCGATGGGCTCTCTGCTAATCATATTCTCTCCATTATGGGGATTATGAACGGAACGTGTAATTACATGTTGACCAAAATGATGAAGGAAGGGGTAGCATTTGAAGCAGTACTAGGCGAGGCACAAGCCCTTGGATATGCAGAAGCGGATCCTACGTTTGACATTGGAGGCTTTGATGCTGCCCATAAACTTCTCATTCTGGCCTCCATTGCCTATGGGATAGATGCCAAGCCTGAAGAGATCCTTATTGAGGGGATAGAAGGGGTCACCCAAGCTGATATCGCCTTTGCAAAAGAGTTTGGCTATACCATCAAACTGTTGGGGATTGCCAAGCGTGACGGTGATGAAGTAGAATTGCGTGTCCACGCTGCATTGGTGAAAAATGAAGCGATGATTGCCAAGATTGATGGTGTTATGAACGGTATTAGTGTTGTCGGTGATCGTGTTGGTGAGACATTGTATTATGGCCCTGGTGCTGGGGGTAATGCCACGGCAAGTGCTGTTGTTGCTAATATCATTGACATCGTCCGTTCAGGGAAACGTTCGCCTATGCTTGGGTTTAACCATCCGCTAGAAGAGGGGTTACGTCTTAAAAATCGTGATGATATTCAGTCTAAATATTATTTACGATTGCGGATTTCCGATAAACCAGGGATTTTGGCGAAAATAACACAACTATTTGCGGATCATGCTATTTCCATTGAAGCGGTTATTCAGCGCCCAAGTGAGACAGAATGTGCTCATTTATTGGTTGCAACTCATGAAGCGTCAGAGAAAGCAATTCGTGAATTGATGGCTCAACTTGAGGCTTTGGATGCAGTTTTAGAATCTCCTTACATGATAAGGATTGTATAACTACAATCTTTATCCCTTTCCTTTTAGAACTTAATAAGATTTTAACATATCGTTGTGTACAATGCGCTTCCACTTTACCCTCTCGGACAAAACGGTTGAATGTTTTTAACTGCGTAGACGTAGTTACAAGTATTGGTATACATACCGGTGTACCTACAAGAGGGTAGAGGATTTAAACATTCGGAGCTTGACAATGAAAGTTCGTTCTTCAGTGAAGAAAATGTGTGACGATTGTAAAATCGTTAAGCGCAAAGGGATCGTTCGCGTAATCTGCAAAACCCCAAAACATAAACAAAGACAAGGATAAACATGGCACGTATTGCTGGTGTGGACCTACCTAAGAAAAAACGTCTTGAGTATGCATTAACTTATATCTATGGTATTGGTTTGCATACATCACGCAAGATTTTGGATGCTACAGGGCTTGATTATAACAAGCGTGTATATGAGCTTAGTGAAGATGATGCTGCAACTCTTGCGAAAGAAATTCGCGCGAGTGTTGTTGTAGAAGGTGATCTTCGTAAGCAAGTTGCTATGGATATTAAAGCGTTGATGGATCTTGGTTCTTACCGTGGTCTTCGTCATCGTAAAGGTCTCCCATGCCGTGGTCAAAAAACCAAAACCAATGCTCGTACCCGCAAAGGTAAGAAGAAAACTGTCGGCTCAGCCACAAGATAAGGGATTAGCGTATGGCAAAAAGAAAAGCAACCCGTAAAAAAGTAATTAAAAAGAATATTGCTAAGGGTATCGTTCATATCCTTGCATCATTCAATAACACTCTTGTAACCGTAACGGACGAGATGGGTAACATGATCGCATGGAGCTCAGCTGGTTCACTTGGGTTTAAAGGGTCAAAAAAATCGACTCCTTTTGCTGCGCAACAAGCAGTAGAAGATGCGATGGGTAAAGCAATGGTCCACGGTATTAAAGAAGTGGGAATCAAGGTTCAAGGTCCAGGTTCTGGTCGTGAAACTGCAGTTAAAAGTGTTGGTGCTATCGAGGGTCTACGTGTTTCATTTATGAAAGACGTTACTCCACTACCTCACAATGGATGTCGTGCGCCTAAGCGCCGACGTGTGTAAGGAGCTTACTTATGGCAAGATATAGAGGACCCGTAGAAAAAATTGAAAGACGATTTGGTGTTAGCCTTGGATTAAAAGGTGAACGTCGTCTAGCTGGTAAAAGTGCTCTTGACAAGCGTCCATATGGACCTGGTCAGCACGGTCAGCGTCGTACAAAAATTTCTGAGTACGGTACACAACTTCGTGAAAAACAAAAAGCGAAGTTTATGTACGGTTTGAGCGAAAAGCAAATGCATTCATTATTTGATGAAGCAAAGCGTCGCCAAGGAAATACTGGTACAAACTTAATTATGTTACTTGAGCAACGTCTTGATAATGTTGTTTACCGTATGGGCTTTGCAACGACTCGTCGTTTTGCTCGTCAATTGGTAAATCACTGTCACGTTCTTGTTGATGGTAAACGTGTTGATATCCCTTCGTACCGTGTTAAACCGGGACAAAAGATTGAGATTAACGAAAAAAGCAAAAAGAACAATCAAGTTGTTCGTGCAATGGAATTGACTAACCAAACAGGTCTTGCTTCATGGGTTGATATTGACCAAGCAAAAGTTTTTGGTATCTTTACACGTCTTCCAGAGCGTGAAGAAGTAGTTATTCCTGTTGAAGAGCGTCTAATCGTTGAGCTTTACTCGAAATAATCATTAAAGAAAGGGCACTCAGCATGAAAAAAA